>JACCDZ010332187.1_pt1 | contig 144509 bp, 151 predicted proteins | sample 7449551 | NCBI WGS metagenome assembly JACCDZ01 (sample SAMN15323452, study PRJNA562643) | freshwater metagenome | isolation source: river surface water | place: USA:Blue River Watershed | collected 2017-08-18
ACCAAAGTTTCCCCAGTAGCCGCCATATTGAGTGTCCGACTGAAACAGATTGAAACTGCCAAACGTATTCGTCGTGGAAAACATCGGCGTCGTAGGAATGCCCTTCCGAATGAAATTAATCAGGCCTCCCTGCGTGTTCGGTGAATAGAGAACTGACGCGCCTCCTTTGATCACCTCAATATGGTCGATGCGTTCGATGGGGACCATGTAATAGGTCGAGGCATCACCAAAGAGCGCCGGTTGTAGTGGAATATCGTCCATCATCAACAGAATATTTTTGCTGCGACGGGGATCCATACCCCGGATGCCGATATTGGGCCTTAAACCCTGGCCATACTCGTCCAACACGTTGACACCTGGCACGCGCCGCAACATTTCGTCTGCGTTTTTCGGCCGGGCTCGCTGAATTTCCTCGCGTGTGACGACATTGACCGCGCCCGCGATGTCCTTTACTGACTCCTGATCCGGTTCGTTTCGTTCATGCACATCTTTTACAACCACCTCGGGAATCTTCACCGGCTTGGACTTCTGCAGCTGCCCGCTTTCGGCCGCCGCCCCTGCGCCTTCCTCTTTAGACCCGGCCGCAGCGGCATCCTGGCTGGGAACAGTCGCTTCTCCTCCTTCAGCCCGAGCAGAGGTGCTCCATCCACAGACAAGTCCTATCGCCAACAGACACACCACCCCTCCACCCATGACCCGAATACGTCCCGCCATGATTACGTGTTCTCCTTGTTCGTTCACAGACACTCAGAAAGACATCAGCACACAATAAAAAAAGCCCAAGACCCTGTTGATGGTCTTGGGCTCTGGACACTCACGGTCCTTTGGCCTCTACGAAATGATTGGCTTAGATGGTTTAATTGGAGAGCATCGCCGGCGGTCTCCCTGCAATCGCATCGAAGCCAATGGTGACGAGACGCCGACACCGTTTGCACTTAATTTCAATACCCTGTTCTGCCCAGCGTGCGACAAGCTGTCCGCACCGGCAACGGACATCGTCACAAGTCAGCACCTGGTCAGGTTCACGCTTCGTGCTGTTCGTCATGCCAGTCCTCCGCTAGACGGCCTTTTCTGCCGCCAATCCCGATTGCCTTTCGCATTTATTTAAAAGCGATTCGCTTGAGGTCGACCGCCGGCAATTCGACCTCACCGAAATCCGATTGCCCCTTAAAACTCCCGGCTATAGCCAGGGTGAACTCGCCGGCCTTTCCGTCGTTCAACGTAATCGACACTGCCGGCGGGGTCCCGTTTGCGGATGGTTTCACATCGATCGTCTTGATGACATCGAACTTGATCTTGACCGTCGCGGTTCCGCGTTTGACCGGCACTTCTTTGAGCTCGTGCGGAACGAATGCGGTCTCACTGATTTTCTCTTCCCAGTAAAATATGACTCCATGCACCTCGGTCTCGACGCCTTTGGCATCAGTCGCCACCGCCTGAAACGCCTTGTCGCCTTTTGGCTGCGCGAGAGCCGTCCCTGCAGCCACCCACAACAAGCATGCACTGCACAGTACAGCGCCCATCCATCCACTCCGCACCTTCTGTATCCCGCGGTTCATCATGAAACTCCTTTGGTCCTGGTGTGATAACGTTGCGGCTTAACTTTCAAGCCGATAGGCAATCGGTACGAGAATGGTAATTTGTTCTTTTCCCAGCGGATGTTTCAGGGCAAGCGGAGACGCCTTTCGCAACACCGAAATGGCATCCTGATCCAGCACACCGTGGCCGGAGCTCTCAGCAATCAAACATTCGAGAATCGTTCCGTCGTGGCGGATCACCGCTTCCAGCACGACCTTGCCTTGCCACCGACGCACCCGTGCCTGCCGAGGATATCGTTTCAATTCTTCAATCCGTGACCACAGCGACTCGGCTAGCCAGCCCAGATCGGCCTGCGCCGACGGCATTTCTCGCACTTCACGATGCGCGACTGAACTTTGCTGCACCACCGTGGGCTCCGACACAACTGGATCCATCGGCAGGCTTTGGGAAACCGTTGGCGCTGCAACCGGCGAGGCGGTCTCCACGAATGCTTGTGCGATGACTGCAGGCTGTTCTACCGCAGTCGCCGAAGTTTCAACAGGAACCGGCGACTGCTGCACCGCCGCTTCAGACGACTGCGCCGCCGCCATCTTGGCTTCGACGGGTTGAACAATGTCATGACGTTCCTGCTGCACGAATTCTTGGGCCTGGGCCACGACTGCTACTGTTTCCTGAACCGGTTGAGTCGCGACGGGTTGCACCTCCGTCACGACTGCCTGCCGTTCCTGGGGTACGGATCGTTCCACCACCCGTGGCGTGACTTGTGAGGCCTGAACCGTTTGAACCACTGCCGTCCGCTCCACGACCTGAGGTACGGGCGCCGGGGAAGGTTGCGACACCGGGCGAGACACTGGTTTTTTCGGCTGTGGCGGTTCCGAGATTGGTTGTTGTGAAGGGGTGGGCTCGGCAGCGACAGGACTCGGCGTGGGCGCGGGCTGCAACGCCACGTCCCATCGAAAGGTCTCCGGTTGCCGGTGAGGCTTCACCTCCATCACCGCCTGCATCGCGAGGGCAACAAGTCCACCGTGCAGCATCAATGAGATGAGCCACCCGCCGCTACGAGAGCCTCGGACATGGGTGATATTCCCTCTCAGTGCAATCTGCGACATCCTCAGACCTCCCTCTCCGACAAACAATCAGAACCGGGGCATAAAAAAAACAAAAGCCCAAAGCTGTCGTGAAACAGCTTTGGGCTCTGACCGCAAGGGTCGCTGGCCTTATTCGAATGTTGAATGCACCTGACTCACTATCGGATCGACCGGCTATAACTCAGTGCGTCTTCACCTTGCCAGTCTTGATAGCAATTCTCAGTATCATGACAGACGAGCCGATGTCAATGTCAACCTTTCCCTCCTTGTTACTAGAACGAGAAACCGATTGTGTGGTTTAGGCGGCAGGATGCAATGAAGTCGCCCGAGAACGAACCCATCGAAGCCGTAGACGGTCGAGAAGTAGATACATGACAGGCGTCGTATACAGCGTGAGGACCTGACTCACCAGCAGACCGCCCACGATGGCGATGCCGAGCGGGCGCCGAAGTTCCGATCCTACGCCCATACCCACTGCGAGGGGTAGTGCACCCAGCAAGGCTGCTGCGGTGGTCATCATGATCGGACGAAACCGCAGCAAGCAGGCCTCGTAGATCGCCTCCTGGGGTGTCTTGCCCTCCCCCATCCGTTCACTCTGCAAGGCAAAATCGATCATCATGATGGCATTTTTCTTCACAATGCCGATCAGCAGCATAATCCCGATCAGCGCGATCATGCTCAGTTCCGCCTTGAACAACAGCAACGCCAGCAACGCGCCAACGCCGGCAGAAGGCAGGGTTGAAAGAATCGTGAGGGGATGAATGTAGCTCTCATAAAGAATCCCCAATACGATGTACACCGTGACCAACGCCGCCAGAATCAACCAGGGCTGATTCTCAACCGATGATTGGAACGCCTTGGCCGTGCCTTGGAACGTGCCTCGCACACTCGCCGGTAAGCCGATGTCGCGCATTGCTAGATCGACAGCCAGCACGGCTTCCCCCAGTGACACGCCGGAAGCCATGTTGAACGACAAGGTCACCGCGGGAAACTGCCCCTGGTGATTGACTGACAAGATGGTATTGGCCGGTTCGTACCGGGTCACCGCGCTCAACGGCACTTGAGCGCCGGTCGGCGAGCGCACATAAATCTCATGGAGCGCGGAGGGGTTCTGCCAGTATTGCGGCGCCACTTCCATCACCACATGGTACTGGTTGAGGGGCGTATACATGATCGACACCTGCCGCTGGCCGAAGGCATCATACAACGTATCGTCGATCAGTTGAGGACTCAGACCGAGCCGGGAGGCAGTCGTCCGATCGAACACGACCAGCGACTGCTGGCCGCGATCCTGTTGATCGCTGTTCACGTCGACAATCTCCGGAAGCGTCCGCAACTTGGACTCGACCTTGGGCGCCCATGTGTTGAGTTCGGCGAGATCCATGCTCTGCAGCGTGTACTGATATTGCGCGCTGCTGGCCCGGCCTCCGATACGCAGATCCTGAATGGCCTGCAAATAAGTAGGAGCGCCCGGCACCTTCGCCAGCTTGGGACGCAGCCGGGCAATCACCTCATCTGAAGTGAGGCCGCGTTCTTCGAGAGGCTTCAGCGCAATAAACATGCGCCCCGTATTGGTCGTACCGGCATGGCCACCGCCGCCCGTGAACCCGGTGATGCTCGCAACGGCAGGATCGCTCTTGATGATCTCTACCACGTCGGTCAATTTCTGACGCATTGCCTGAAAGGAAATATCCTGCGCCGCCTGAATATTTCCGAACAGGCGCCCAGTATCCTGCTGCGGAAAAAATCCTTTCGGCACCAGAATGTAGAGATACACCGTGAGGGCCATGGTGCCTACCGTCACCACCAGCATGGTGCGCGGGTGCCGGAGGACCCAGGTCAGACTGGTCGCGTACCCGTGCAACATCACGTCGAATCCTCGCTCGCTCATGCGATACCACCAGCCATGGGCGCTCGCCCGATCCGACTTCAGCACCCGCGCGCACAGCATGGGAATGGTGGTCAGCGACACCGCCAGCGACACCAGTATCGCCACCGATAACGTGACGGCAAACTCCCGAAACAACCGGCCGAGCATTCCGCCCATGAGAAAGATCGGAATGAACACCGCCACCAGCGAGATGGTCATTGACACCACTGTGAACGCAATATCTTTCGCGCCACGCAGGGCGGCCTCCATGGCCGGCACGCCCTGCTCGCGATACCGCGTGATGTTTTCTAGAACCACGATCGCGTCGTCCACCACGAAGCCGGTCGCAATCGTAAGCGCCATGAGTGACAGATTATCGAGGCTATACCCAAGCACATACATCACACCGAACGTGGAAATCAGCGACACCGGGACGGCCACCGCCGGAATTAGCGTGGCGCGCAGATCCCGGAGAAATGCAAACACCACCAGAATCACCAATGCGACGGAGATAGCCAGGGTCCGTTCGACGTCATGCAACGACGCGCGAATAACCGGCGTGCGGTCCATCACGATGGACAGCGCCATGCTGCCCGGCAGGGAAGCCTCCAATTGAGGCAGGCGCGCACGCAGACGATCCACCGTTTCGATGATGTTAGCCCCGGCCTGCCGGTAGATGATGACCAAGACGGCCGGCGTCCCGTTCGCCACTCCCATGGTTCGCAGGTCTTCGACCGAGGACTCGACCGCCGCCACATCGGACAGCTGCACCGCCCGCCCGTTTCGATAGGCCACGATCAACGGCAGGTACTCTTCGACTTTGTGCAACTGATCGTTGGTCTTGATTTCCCACGTGCGATCGTCGGCCGTCAGCTGCCCTTTCGGACGATTCACATTCGTGTTGGTCAGGACTTGCCGCACCTCTCCCAACCCGATGCCGTACTTATTCAACGCGGTGGGATTGAGATCCACCCGGACCGCGGGCAACGACCCTCCGCCCACAGCCACCTGCCCGACACCTTCGACCTGCGACAGCTTCTGCTGCAGAATGCTCGACGCCGCGTCGTACATTTGCCCCCGAGTGACCAAGTCGGAGGTGATGGCAAGAATAAGGATGGGGCCGTCGGCAGGATTCACCTTGCTGTATCGGGGCGCGTTCGGCAGAATCGGCGGAAGATCGGCCCGGGCGGCATTAATCGCCGCCTGCACATCTCGTGCGGCACCATCGATATCCCGATTGAGCTCAAACTGAAGGGTGACGTTCGTTCCCCCGATCGTGCTGGAGGACGTCATCTCCGTGACACCGGCTATGCGCGTGAATTGGCGCTCCAACGGCGCGGCCACGGACGAGGCCATTGTTTCGGGACTGGCCCCGGGCAATGAAGCCGAGACGTTGATCGTCGGGAACTCAACCTGCGGGAGCGAGGCCACCGGCAGAAATGGAAACGCCACGATCCCGATTAACGTCGCGCCGATCGTGAGCAACGTGGTCGCGACGGGACGTCGAACGAAGGGGGCGGAGATGTTCATCGCGAACCTACCGGAAGACCTTCAGGCAGCTGACGTTCCTGCCGGTCCGGCCGAAAGCGGGCGGCCAGCCGGTCCAGCGCGAGGTACACCACCGGCGTCGTATAAAGAGTCAGCAGCTGGCTCACGACCAGCCCGCCGACAATGGCGATGCCGAGCGGTCGCCGCAATTCCGAACCGACCCCCGATCCCATCGCCAGCGGAAGCGCGCCGAACAATGCGGCCATCGTCGTCATCATGATGGGACGAAAGCGCAGGAGCCCGGCTTCATAAATGGCTTGCTCCGGTGTTTTCCCCTCGCTGCGCTCGGCATCCAGGGCGAAATCGATCATCATGATGGCATTTTTCTTCACGATCCCGATCAGCAAAATGATGCCGATCAATGCGATGATGCTGAATTCCAGCCGGAACAACATCAAGGCCAACAGGGCGCCGACGCCGGCGGAGGGCAGCGTCGAAAGAATCGTCAGCGGATGAATGTAGCTTTCGTACAAAATGCCGAGCACGATATAGACCGTGATCAAGGCGGCGAGGATCAGCAGCGGCTCGTGCTCCAATGAATTTTGAAAAGCCTGTGCCGCGCCCTGAAAACTCCCGCGGATGCTGGCGGGAAGTCCCAACTCCTGAGTGACGTGCTGGATCGCTTCCACTGCTTCACCGAGAGAACCGTCCGGGGCCAGATTGAAGGAGATCGTCACCGCAGGAAATTGCCCCTGCCGGCTGATGACGAGAGGCACCGTCGTGTCCGTCACCCTGGTGAATACGTTCAACGGCACCGACCCGCCGGTGCCGCGCACTTCCAATGTCTGCAGGGCTTCAGGACCTTTCTGAAATTCCGGCATCACCTCCAGAATGACGCGATACTGATTCAGCTGCGTAAACATGGTCGAGACCTGTCGCTGCCCGAAGGCATCGTACAAGGTGTCGGTGATGAGTTGCGGCGTGATACCCATGCGGGATGCGGTGTTGCGGTCGATCTCCACCAGGGCGGCCAGTCCCTGATTCAGCTGATCGCTGCTGACATCGCGCAATTCAGGCCTTAGCTGCAGGCTCTCCAACAGTTTCGGAGCCCAGCGGTTCAATTCCTCCGGATCCGCATCTTCCAACGTATATTGAAATTGCGTCCGACTGACCCGATCCTCCACGGTGAGGTCCTGCACCGGCTGCATATGCAGCGTGATGCCGTTCACGTCGGCGACGCGCGCCTCAAGCCGCCGGATGATCTCGCCCGCGCCGGTCAACCGCTCTCCCAGCGGCTTCAAATTGATATAGATGCGGCCGCTATTGAGCGTCGTGTTCGTCCCGTCCACGCCGATGAACGAGGTCAGGCTTTCCACGGCGGGCTCTTCAAGGATCACACGAGCGAGGGCTTGCTGCCGTTCCCCCATCGTGCCGAACGACACGGCCTGCGGGCCTTCCGTGATCCCGAGAATGACCCCGGTGTCCTGGAGCGGGAAGAAGCCCTTGGGAATCAGCACATAGAGCGTGACGGTGATGGCCAGCGTGGCCCCTGTCACAACCAGCGTCGCCTGTTGACGGCGCAGCACCCACCGCAAACTATTCCCGTATCCGGCAATGATGCGGTCCAACAACCGCTGCGATGCCCGCGACAACGGCCCAAGCTGTTCCTCCCCTCGCTCACGCAGGAGCCTGGCACACATCATCGGCGTGAGGGTCAATGACACCACTGCGGAAATGAGAATCGTGATACTCAGCGTCACGGCAAATTCGCGGAACAGGCGCCCCACCACGTCGCCCATGAACAATAAAGGAATCAACACCGCAATCAGGGACACCGTCAGCGACAGGATGGTGAAGGCAATCTGCTTCGACCCTTTGAGCGCCGCCTGGAATGGCGAGTCTCCCCGTTCGATATACCGCGCGATGTTCTCAATCATCACGATGGCATCGTCCACGACGAAGCCGGTAGAGATGGTCAACGCCATCAGCGTCAGGTTGTTCAAACTAAAGCCCATCAGATACATGACGCCGAACGTGCCGATCAGGGACAGCGGCACCGCCACCGCCGGAATCACCGTGGCAGGCAATGTGCGCAGAAACAAAAAGATCACCAGAATGACGAGCGCCACCGCCAGCACCAACTCGAACTGCACGTCGCGGACAGTGGCGCGGATCGAGGTCGTGCGGTCGGTCAGGACCGACACCTGCACAGAAGAAGGCAACGTCCCTTGCAATTGCGGCAACAACCGTTTGACCCGATCGACCACTTCAATGACATTCGTCCCAGGCTGGCGCTGGATATTGACGATCACCGCCGGTGTCTCGTTCATCCAGGCAGCCTGTTTGGTATTCTCCACATCGTCGATCACCTCGGCGACCTCGGACAGCCGCACTGGGGCTCCGTTGCGATAGGCCACGATCAGCGCCTTGTAATCCTTGCCGGCAAATAATTGGTCCGTGGCGTTGATGATCGAGGCGCGACGCGGACCGTCGAAGCCGCCTTTCGCCTGATTGACGTTGGCGGCAGCCACCACGGAACGGAGATCTTCCAGCGTCAAGCCGTACGCGGCCAGCGCGCGAGGATTCGCCTGAATGCGCACGGCGGGACGTTGTCCGCCGCTGATGCTCACCAGACCGACACCGGACAACTGTGAGATCTTTTGCGCAAACCGGGTCTCCGCAAAATCGCGCACTTGCGGCAGAGGCAGGGTGGCCGAGGTCAAGGCCAGCGTGAGGATCGGGGCGTCGGCCGGATTCACTTTGTTGTAGACCGGTGGCGCGGGAAGATCACGAGGCAAAAAGGTGGCCGCTGAATTCATGGCCGCCTGCACTTCCTGCTCAGCCACGTCCAGCTCGATGTCGAGACTGAATTGCAGGGTGACGACCGAACTGCCGCCTGAGCTGGTCGAGGTCATCTGATTGAGTCCGGGCATTTGCCCGAACTGCCGTTCCAGCGGCGCGGTAATAGAAGAGGTCATGACGTCCGGTCCGGCACCCGGATAAAACGTCAACACTTGAATCGTCGGATAATCGACTTGGGGAAGGGCCGAGACAGGCAGTTGGCGATAGGCAAGCGCACCGGCCAGCAGGATTGCGATCATCGTCAGGACCGTCGCCACCGGCCGTACGATGAACAGGCGCGACGGGTTCACGTCCGATTCCCCGGCTTTTTCCGTTCGCCTCCGGGCGCGGGGCTCTCCTGGCTCGCCGGGACCGCGCCTCCTGATTGGCGCATCTCCACCTTGCTGCCCTCGCGTAATTTCTCGGTCCCATCCACGACAACCGTTTCGCCTGAAGCCAGGCCGGTTTCGATCGAGGCCTCCTCACCCTGCGACACGCCCACTGTCACCGCACGCACGCTGACCGTCTGCTCCGCCTCGTTCACCACGTACACGAATGTTCCCTTCGGCCCACGTTGGACGGCTGCGGACGGCACCACGATCGCCCCTTGTTTAATATCCAGGAGCAGGCGGGCATTCACGAACTGATTCGGAAAGAGCGCGCTGTCATCATTGGGAAACACCGCCTTCAGGCGGACGGTCCCCGTCGTCGGATCAATTTGGTTATCGACCGTAAGCAGGGTTCCCGTGGCGAGCTTACGCTTCTGCTCGCGATCGAATGCCTCTACGACCAGTTGTTTCCCGGCCTTGAGCCGCGCGAACACCGCAGGCAGGTGATCTTCCGCCAGCGCGAACACGACCGTAATCGGTTGCAATTGCGTAATGACCAGCAAGCCGTTGGGATCGTTTGCATGCACGATATTGCCAGCATCCACGAGGCGCAGGCCCACTCGCCCGTTGATCGGCGCCGTAATACTCGAATAGGTCAGCTGGAGCTTGGCATTATCGATCTGCCCCTGGTCGGCTCTGACAATGCCCTCATACTGGCGCACCAGGGCTTCCTGGGTATCAAGCTGCTGCTTGGGAATGAAGTTCTGCTTGTAGAGATCGCGGTACCGTTCCGCATCCAGTTGCGCATTTTTCATCTGCGCCTGATCACGCGCCATTTGCCCCTCGGCCTGAATCAACTGCACTTCGAAGGGGCGCGGATCGATCTGCGCCAATAACTCGCCGCTATGGACAAGCTGCCCTTCTTTGAAGAGCACCCGCATCAATTGCCCGTCCACCCGGCTCTTCACCGTGACCGTATTCATCGGAATGACCGAGCCCAGACCGTTCAAATAAATATTGATCTCACCGGTTTTCGCCACAGCCGCCACGATCGGAGTATTCCGCGCGGCCATGGCCGGACGTTTGTCCGCATTGCGTGGCTGTGCTTCGCCGGATCTGGTCATCAAAACATAGGCCCCCACCGCGAGCAGACAGGCCGCAGAAAGCCCGATCAGCCATCGCTTCAGCAGAGTTGCAAATCGTACGGACTCAGCCATCGCCACTATTCCTTCCGTCCCTTGGTCTCCTGCGCCTGCTGGACATACTCGCGGGTCATGCCCCAGCGCCGTTGAAGCTGCGCATGAAGGCCGTCCAGTTTGGCCTGCTGCTCCGATGACAACCTGGGTTTCAATTCCTCCCTCCCTGCGGCAAGAATGCGATCGACGTCCGGCTGGTGCTGCACTCGCAACCGCAGCATTTCAAGATGGGCACGAGCGACGATCGGCTCCAGTTCCGCCTGTTGGGACGAAGACAAGGCCAGTTCCTGCGTCAGCCGTTTCATAATCCGCTCCTGCCTCCCCGCCGGCCCCCGGTCCCACCGGTGCTCATCCTCATATTGATAGTAGAGCGACGTCCCGACCGCCCCCATCAAGGCCCCGGCACAAAACAGCACAATGAGGCCGGTCCATAACCTGCCGCGTGACATGCCTCGTGCCTCCTCGCGTCCAGCGGGTTATTCTTCAGGAAACGGTGATCCCGCATCAAGCTCTTCAAACCACAGCGCCGTGACCGGATGGGGGTGCTGATGGGTATAGACGACCACAGATCCTGCAAACAGGACTGCCACGAACACCGCGCCGGCGGCAACCCGCCAGACCAACGGCTCCGCCCAGGCAAATATCGACGGCGATGGATGCTCTGCGGCATCCCGTCCGATCGTTCGCATGATCTCGCGGGACCAGTCTTCCCCGACAACAACTTCCTGGCGCAAGCGATGCGCCTGCGCGAAGAGCCGCTCGACCTGCTCGGATGCCCTGTTACGCCCTACGGTCATGCTGATGTCGCTCCCATTCTTCAAGAAACGCGGTGCGGAGGGTTTTCCTGGCTCGATAACAGCGCACCTTCACGTTCACGACACTCCAACCCAGCAGGTCGGCTGCCTCACGCACGGTGCGACCCTCAAGAGAAACCAGGGTCAACACCAGACGATGTTCGGGTGAAAGCTTCGCCAAGGCCCACTCCAACACCTCCAACGATTCACGACGATCGGTTTCTTCACGGAACTGCTCATCTGACTTGGTGACTAGGGCGCGATCCAGCCAGCCGGCTTGGTCCTCGGTCAGTGCGCTGACCGGCACGTCCGCCCGATGAGTCACCCTCCAGAAATCGTAACAGGTCCGAACCGCCAGCCGGGACAACCAATGTTCGAAAGGCGCCGGGCCTGAATACTGCGGAAGACTACGATAGGCGCGAACAAACACGTCCTGCGCCACTTCCTCCACGCGGTCGGCCGGCACATGCCCCTGCACGATCTTGAGCACATGGCGGCGATGCCGGGCGATCAGGTCTGCAAACCGGTCGATGTCGCCGTGCAGGACTCGGTCGATACTCTCCGCGTCATCGGACACGAGGGCCTGCGCTCCTGTGAAACGGGTATTACCCTACGCCCCATCAGCAACCTCAGCATCATACCCTATCCGCCCTCAGGACCACAGACGTTGATCTCCCTGTACTCTCCAAGTCGCGGCCGGGCAGGCAAAGGTTACCATCCAGATGAGAAAGAAATTCGGCAAAGACAAGTTTCTGACGTAAGTCGGCATACAGTGGGGAAACCACAGGGGGGACGCTTGGCACGGGCCATCCCCGCTTCAAGGCACCTGTCGGCGTTTTGCACGAGAACGGTCCGTCGGCTGCACCGGCTCAGCTCCAATGTTTTTTGACGACCATGCGCACCTGATCAGCCAGGGCTTGTGCCGCCCCGCTCCGATAGCCACCCTTTTTCCATAACAGCCCGACGCCTCGCCTGGGTGTCGGATTCTTGAGCGGGATGCCTCGGAGGCCGTCGTTTCCTTCCAACCCCAGAGACAAACGCGGAAGCACCGTCGCCAATAGGCTTGTTCGCACAGTGGCCAATATTCCCTCAATGGAATTCATTTCAACGATTACCTTGGGCTGGATGCCCGCCTGCTCGAAACCCGCATTCAACAAACGGCGTGTGCAAAAGATACCGGGCAGCAGGACCAACGGCTCATCCACCAGGACCGCAAGAGTCAAATGACGGCGTGCCGCAAAGCGATGCCGGGGGGAGGCGATGAGGACAAAGTCTTCCTCGAAGAGCGGCTGACTTTCGATACGTTCAGATCCCGCAGGGACAAACCCGATGCCCACCTCCAGCAATCCGCTCCTCACGCCGGCCTCGATGTCGGGACCGGACAATTCATCGAGCCTGAGCGAGACCTGTGGGTGCAAGGCCGAGAATCGCCCGACAATCTCAGGGATCAGATACGCGTTGACCGTTTGCACCACGCCCACCGTGAGGGCGCCTCGCTGCAAGCCTTCCTCCTCGGCGATCGCTACCTGAGCCAATTCCATCTCCCGTAACGCCCGCCGGGCATGTTCGCGAAAGATCGATCCCGCCCGCGTTAATTGAACCGATCGCCCCACGCGGTCGAATAGCGGCACCCCCACTTCCTGCTCCAATTGTTTGATCTGGGCGGACAGAGCCGGCTGAGACACCGGCAGTCCCTCGGCGGCTTTGGTGAAATGCAGGGCATCGGCAACCGCGAGAAAATACCGGAGATGACGAAATTCCATGCCACGTCTTATCATAAATAGAAGTGATTGATCTAATCAGAACAAACACTTTGACGCATCCTCCTGCCGGGCACTAGGTTGACTCCAACGAGCCGCAGGGCAACCCAGGTGAGACCCAAGGAACGAACAAGTGCAGAAGACAACCGGCTTGATACGATCCATCCAGGTGGGGCTTCCGGAAAGTGACCACTCTGAGCGCCCCGACGATTCGACCCGACAGCCCTGCACAACCGGCATATTCAAACGGCGCGTCCTCGGACCGGTCCGGCTGGAGCGGCGAAACTTGCAGGGAGATGGCCAGGCTGACCTCGTCCATCATGGAGGCCTCGATAAGGCGGTCTGTGTGTATCCCTTGGAGCACTGGTTCCACTGGCAGGGCGTCTTGCCGCCGCATCAACTGGCCGGCGGCGCGTTTGGTGAAAATTTCACCCTGGAAGGACTCACGGAAGCGGAGGTCTGCATCGGGGACGTCTTTTCAGCCGGATCTGCCGTCGTCCAGATTTCCCAACCACGCCAGCCCTGCTGGAAACTGGCCCGGCGCTGGCAGATCAAGGACCTGGCCGTGCAGGTTGAACGAACCGGGTTTACGGGCTGGTATTTTCGGGTTTTGCAAGAAGGCATCGTCGAATCGAATGTCGCGCTGCACCTAATGGATCGCCCATTCCCGGCATGGACCGTCGCCACCGCCAATCGGATCATGCACCACGAACGGGGCAATCGGAAGGCTGCCGAACAGTTAAGTCTCTGCCCCCTGCTGTCCTCAAGTTGGCAACAGGCCTTGCGGCAACGTTGCCAGAACCAGAGCCAGCCTGATCCGCAACCACGGCAATTCGGAGACACCGATTTTTAATCATCATTCTTCATGGGAGGTTTCTATGACGCGTCTAATCCTGGCAGCCTGCACCTTGACCCTTGGCACAACATTGACCATGAGTTCCTGGTGTGCCGCTGAAAATTCGACCACCATCAACATCCTCTCCCCACGCAACGGCGAGACGGTGGCAGAGACGTTTGAGATTAAATATGAAATCTTGAACGCAGCGGAGGGCAATCATGCACACGTTTACCTCGACGGCGCCTATCAGAAGGGATTTAAGGGCACGTTCACGCAGATCCCCAAAGGAGAACATACCATCACGGTCAAGATCGCCGATCACGACCACAAAGACGGGGGAACGGCCACGGACAGCGTGACAGTCAAGGTCGGGGAATAACAGGGAACGCGAGCGGGCCACAATTTTCCGACATACAGCAGGAATGCTGTAACAGACACGACAGGCCGGGAAGCGGCCGAAACCTTTGCCGCCTCCCCTTCAATGCTGCTCTCGACTACTGCCCGCCCTGGGTGGACGCATGGCTGGACGTACCCTGCAGATCCATATCGAACATAACCGGGCTATCCGGATTTTTCGGGTCGAGCCGGATAGGCATACGGTCGGCCGCGAGTTTCACGAGGGGCACCGCCACAATGTGCGGAGCCTTTTCGGATAGATTCGAATGGAGCACAATGCGAACGCTCTTCGGCCGCTGGCTCGGTGCCACCTGCGTCAAAATCTCGGTGCCCATGAATCCCACCAGCATCCCGCTTCCATCAGCCAATTTATGAATCTCATAGGCATTCGTGGAGGGGGCAACCCGATCAATAGCGAGGTCCGGACTCTGTGTCACGAGGGCCAGGCCCAAGAGCTTGGGCACAATAAAACCAAACGTGCCGGTGGGTGCTTGCGAAAAGAGCATTTTCGAGGTGGATGCGCCGAGTTCGGCCACTCCGTTCTTGCTGCGCAACTGGCGACGCAAGTCCGTTTCATTGCCCAGAGCCTCAATAATCACCACCGTCGGCGCAGCCTTTTGAATCGGCAGCACTTCTGTCTTGCCTCCGCCCGGGCTCGCGCCTCCGCGTGCAGCGCTGAGGGGGGCTGAGACAAGCCCTGTGAGAAGCAGGCCCACCAGGCCTGCCGCCGCCAGGCGACGGAGCGGCGCATGGGTAGTCAATCGGGCAATGGAATCACACATAGATGCTGGTCCTCCTGATCAAGCGATGGCTGTCGTGTCGGAAGATTCTAAGAAGCTACCGGGGGAAAATCAAACAGGAAGGAAGGGAGTATCGCGTCACGGATAAAAACTGATTCGACGTCCGGCAATGGCCTGTGCGACGGACGAGAGGATCTGCCCCCGCTCTGCCGGTTTCTCCAGAAACTCCACCACGCCCTGCCTGCGCAAGGAGGAGGCCAGCTGCTCGTCATGATACCCCGTCAGCACAATGACCGGAAGGGAGGGATATTGGGCGCGGAAATAGGTAATGGCCTCCACTCCATTGATGCGTGGCATGCGAATATCGCAAATGATGGCATCAACCATTAGCGGGTTGTCGCCGCTGTTCAACACCTCAACCGCCCTGCCGCCGTCTTCCGCCTCCTCCACGTCATACCCTGCCTGGGTCAGCGTCATGCGAAGCAGGTCTCGGATCGAAGCTTCGTCATCCACCACCAGCACCCGGCCCAGACAGACCTTCTCGCCCGTACTCAGTCCGAACGGCCACGCCATTCCCATGGTGACTTCCTTTCGACCCAGGCCATCTTGTCGTTTTCTCACCCTTCAGCAATGCAAGGATGACGCCTTAGGAAGGATTGGTCGAGGTGATGCTAAAACAGCATGTTATGTAGATGGATGGATATTGTCCTCGGCGAACTGTGGTTTTTGATGGTGGAGCCACACCACCACCGGTGCAAATGCACCATCGCCTGAGCAAAGCAACGTGCAACGGGCTGAGGCGAGAACAACCCCTCTGCCAAAACCACGGGTCCAATTATTCGACCCACGATGGTGGCGAGAAGGAGCCAGTCCAAGGCAGGCATTGAAAGTTTCGTAGAACCAGCCGACGGAGTTAAATCCGCCGTCATCAATGAGCTCGGTTGCCATTCCCCTGAGGCCTCAAGCCGTCAGCTTTCGTGCGACCACCAGCCCCGTCACAACGAATGTAAAGAATATGGCCAGGAATATGTAGAACAGAATCTCTGCGACATCGGAGGCGCCTTCCGCAATCCCTGTAAATCCAAATGCCGCCGCCGCCATAGCTATCACAAAAAATATCGCCGCCCATTTGAGAAACATAGACACCTCCCGCTCAAGGACAGTACTTTCCGCTCGTCCGGCTCTCGTACATGAATCGCCCCGCTGACCTGCGAGGCCCAGCCCCACCAACCATGTGGTCGGCGTTGCAAAGTGAATCTGGTCTTCTGAAAGTTGGTCAAAAAGCGATTTCTTTCCCCCACCGAGACATTGCATTCGTCACTCGGGCTCGGAGGGTATCGTGACGCGCCTGCAGGCCGATGGAATAACGTTTCGTACGGTGTTCAACGCAGATGGCTAAATTTCCCATAAGCCTCAAGAAGTGGACTCAGCCTATTCGCTCGACTTATGTGGCATACATCCATTTTGAGAGCACCTCGGAGTTTCCCTAGGAGAGAAGGTTGGTGCGATCCGCTGCAGCCGGGAAGAATATGTTCGGAGAGGCGCGACGCCCCTTCTTATGGATTTAAAGAGAGCCGAGTCGACGGCGGCATTATTGGGACGAGAAGACGAAGGCCAATCACGATGGCGACAAGCCCTTTGCCAGCTAAGGTCGATGAAGAGTGTCTCCTCGCTCCATGGTTATTATTTCGATTCCACCGCCGTGCCATATACCTGCGTGCAAGCCCTTGAGAACAGAATAAAATATTGGTAGTAGCCGTCGACCGTGACTTCCACCAGCGCATCCGCCAAGGGTTTCGTATGCAACGCATCCTCGATCGCGTTCCGCATCTCGTTGCCCCCGGTGACGGGAATGAGACCCAGGAGGTGATACACGCAATCCTGCCCGCGTACCTTGCCGAGTTCGATATACCCTCCCGGAGCGAGCGGTTTTGTCGCAGGCGCGATGCCTCCTGGCTGATGCATGCACCCAGCCGTGACAGCCGCCGCCCACAACACCGCGACCGTCCAGCCGCGCACGCACCATGTCTTTGAACACTGTCTCATCATGACGTCTCATTCCTTTCATGTGCACAGCCGCCACCGGCCGTGCGGTGTGGCATCCACGTTGGAAGCACAATGATTATGATGTCTCAGAGGATCGGAACTGAGAATGACCGGGCAGAGCAAACACTGCGAGCACCTCTCCGCATCTTGCACGTCTTCACTCTCATCCTCAACCCTAAAACGCGCAGTCCCGGCATGTGACTGAATGTGCGACAGCCCACGATTGAATGGTTCGCGGTATTCAATCTCGGCACCTGCCGCTCATCACAACGTCCATCAGGACTCTCCGATGCGCAGGTCTGGGGAGCGCATCGACAGGTAATCAAACGGGCAGATTTCCGCTCGACCATCGAGGGCAGCCGGCAGGAATGCCTGCGTCCAAACTCAAACGGTTTCCTTCGGACAACCTCTCCGGTCCATGTTCTGGGTAATTTGGAGGCCTCTCAGGGATTACCCGATACACTTTGTGCCCCCAGTGTGAGACGCTTCCAAGTTATTGAAAAGACGCGCTCGCCGCGGGGCACATTGGATGTGCGAACGCAACCAGCGTGAGGTCGAAAGAATCTCCACTGATACCGTCGAAGGATGCCATGGGCAAAAAGGCAGCACTGATGATAGTCTCGGGAGCATTGATGCTCGTGCTCATGGCGTTGCTACTGGGACTGGGCGAAGTGGTAATTCGTTCCGTTCATCTTCTTCGGGACGGGATTCCATTTTTTGAAAGTAACACCGGAGGAAGAATCGGCCCGATTACCCTGGACCAGGACCTCGGCTGGAAAGCCACTGAGCATTATCAGGAAGCGCTGGTGGAAAAGACTAAGAACGGCACATTCTATACGGTCCGCCGGTCCCAGACGCAGTACGGATTCCGCCAGTTTGGGGATCTGAAATCCACCCGTCTCAAAATATTGGTTGTCGGCGACTCATTTACCCATGCCACAGCCGTGTCGGACGATCGAACGTACCATGCGATCCTGTCCAAACTGCTTGATGTAGAGGTCTTCGCCTATGGTGTCGGGGGTTATGGCACGCTGCAGGAATTCCTCGTACTCGATCGATATCTCGACATCATTGGGCCCGATGTGGTGCTCTGGCAATATTGCATCAATGACTTTATCAATAACGACAATGAACTTGAGCGACTCAGTCGCATCAATAATAATGGCTGGGTCCGGCCATACTGGGTAAACGGTCGGATCCAACTCCTGTCACCGAAAGAATCGTCCATTCAAGTTCGGGACTGGATCAACCGTCGTAGCCGGTTTCTCTACTTCGTGCTGACCCGATTGGATCGGCTACGAGCGAGCAACACCAAGGATACGGTCGAAGTGGACATTGAAGCGGAGGGCATGCGGCACACCGGGTTTGCCCGCGCGGTCAGCATAACGGACGAATTGATGGGGCAGGTGCAGGCACGAGTCGGAACACGACCGATCATGGCTTTCAACTGCGCGCGGACGGAGCCTTACAATCAGGCCTTTCGCAATATTTCAGCCCACCATGGGATTATCTATTGGGACGATGTGGCTCCAACGGTTCAGGCTGCTGCGGAACAAGGTGAAGATGTCTACGCATCAGATGGGGGCCATTGGAATGAACGCGGGCATAACCTGGCAGCGCAAGCCCTGGCGATGCACATACGCACGGAACTCTCCCTGACTACCGGCAAACAATGAAGCCGCGTTTTAACGATCTCGCCAGCTCTTTCGCACAGTCGGGCGTAACATCATAGGGGATCATCGACGCGTCACCTGTTCGATCGCATGATCGAGCAGACTCTTTCCAGCATATCCCTGCCAAGCAAAACAGGCCGGCTCACCGCGGTCATTCGCCCGCCCCGTTCATGTCCACTTGTCGCCCACATTGTTTTGCCGCCGCCCCAATGTCCAGCCTCGGCACGGCTTAACGTGCCCCCCACCATGCACAATCTCGCCACATCGATCCTGCCCGTCCCTGAACAACACGATGGTACAAGCCGGTTGGATAGCGGCCTTACCCTCTCGCTCCGGCCGGCGCGCCCGCAGCACCGTCCTTTTCTCTGGCATCGATCCCTCCTTCACATCAGCCGACGAGGCTGGCTCAGATCCGTCTATGTGTCACCCCCACAGATCTTCACGCGCGCAGTTCCGGTCGGCGGAAGCGTCGTGCAAGGTAACCGGCCGCTCCTAAGGCGGCGGCCGTCACCCACACGCGTCGCTGATTCAGCCAGAACTGCTGGCTGAACGTATAGGCCCCCTCGCTGAAGCGGCCGTGTGCACCGTAGTCGCCCGGTAGGGGTTCGAAGAGGTTATTGGGACGATCGGGGACAACGGGTTCCGTGGTTTGTTGAGCCTCATAGCCATTCCACGCCAGATAGTGATCCAACAGACCAGGAATAAATTTGTCTCCCACGATGGCTTTCACCGTCGGCAGTCCCACACAAACTTCCCGGCGACGGTGCCGCGACGCCCACACAATAGCCTGCGCGATGACTTCCGGCTGAAAAATCGGGGGGACCGGCTGCGGATGGTAGGGCATGCGCGATTTGATCCAGCTGAACTGAGGAGTGTTCACCGCCGGTAACTGAACAGTAGTGATATGAACGCGACTCCCATCGTGAATGAGTTCGGACCGAAGCGACTCGACAAAGCCTTGCACCGCATGTTTCGCCCCACAATAGGCCGACTGCAGAGGGATCGACCGATAGGCTAAGGCAGAGCCCACCTGCACGATGACACCGGCATCTCTGGGTACCATGCGCCGGAGGGCGGCCAACGTCCCGTAGACATAGCCCAGGTACGTGACGTCTGTCACGCGTTGAAATTCTTTGGCCGTCATTCGCATGGCTGGGGACAGAACCGAGACCATCGCGTTATTCACCCACACGTCGATCGGACCGAAGCGGCGCTCGACTGCTACAGCGGCCTCCTCGACCTGATCGGACTCAGCGACATCCGTGGGCAAAACTAAGGCCCGGCCCCCTGCTGACTCGACCTCCTTGCGGGCACCCTCTAGACCATCGCGGCCCCTCGCGACCAATCCGACCCAGGCCCCCTCTTTGGCGAACTCCCTCACCGTTGCCCGACCCACGCCGGCCGAGGCCCCGGTGACGACGACGATACGCGGACGACGGTTCCCCTGTTGGTTCATCGCCTTCCCTGACGAACGTGTTTCACGATCCATCCGATGTTACCTCCGTTCCGCCTGGTCATCCTTCGACGGTGAATATCATCCCCCGCATCATCCTGCGAAGCGATCGAGGTTCCGTCTCGCACAGAACCGTCCCATCGTCTGTCTCCTGGCCTTCATTCGGGTGCCGCCTGCCATAAGGCAATCCATCCCCCGCCGAACCGGTTCGAGAGTGTTCCCCGAACACAAGAAAGCGCGATGGCCGCGATGCCCGTTACTATGCTGCCGCAAGCCCGTTCGTCCGGATAGTCCAGCATGAAGGGTGCGCAGACCAGCCATAAGCCGAGTACAGCATTGCCCCATCGCACGGCCCGCACCGATTCCGACATTGCAATCAGACCAAACGTGGCCATCCAGGCACCAATGATCTGATTGTTCATCCTGGCCAGCCCCGTATAGCCGAGTATGTCAGGCGAAGCCAGCAGCCATACACCGATCGCTGCCGTCAGCAGATGAGGCCACATCGATCCTCCACTCGCGACAAACTCATCACACAGTGGCGCCGTAGGCCAGCGCCCTCTCTCCTTTCCAAAACACTCGCCACACCGGTATTCGTCGCGCGCTCACACGCTTCAAAAATTGCAGGCTGGCCAGAACTTCGTCCATGGCTGGTCTGACCATGACGATGGAGATCAGTGCGGACACCAGACACAGGGTACACCAGGCATGCAGCCACACCGCCTGTGCGATCACTAACAACACACTCACCACACCCAATGGGCCCACAGCTATCCCAAATAGCACCACCATCCATGGCATGGTACGCCATCTCTTGGTCCCGCCAATGGCTCCAGCCGCGGCATCCAACCCAAAGGCCAGCGCACCCAATGCAGCATCGGGAAGCGGAAGGAGCCTAGACAGTTCCGAATGCAGGACCCGCTCGCTTCCCGATTCAAACCAGGGCTCCCACACTGTCGGCACGAAGCCCCATTGATACATGGCCAGATACGCTGAAATGACGACACCGATCAGGGCCACCAGGATCAACCATACACGCTCACCCCAGCTCGACGGGTTATACGTCCAGCCCGGCGGCACAGCATCATCTTCTCTGGTCATAGTTCACCTGAACGTCCTCACAACTGCTTCGGTTGGTCTGCCCCTCCGGCAGGGCCGGGAGACACTATTCTCTTTTGCCGCCGCGCTCTCAAGCCGGGAGCAAGGGAAGGGTCATCTGCATTCAGGTGTAAGAATACGCGCGAAGAAGTGAATGGGAACTGGATGAAACCCTGGTCGACGGCAAGAGCGTCGCCGGAGAGAAGGCTGGTTTACTGACTCGGTTGCCGCTGGAACTCAGGCGACACAGGGCGTCCAAACATGCGGTGGATCCAAATCTGGTACAGCACCACAACCGACAAGCCGAGCGGCAACCACCACAAGGCCGCCTGAAGGCCATCCTTTCCGGCCGAGGCATTGTCGATATTCAAGCTGTTCGCTGGATCGGTCGTCGCAATCAAAAGATTCGGATAGGTGCCCCAGGAAATCACGACAAGAAAGGAAGCCAGTAGGAGACTCGACGAGGCGAAGGCCGCCACTTGTTTCTGGCGCGTATGACTGACGAAGAGCGAAGCCAGAGCGGTGAGGCCGATCACGCCGCACAAGTACCCAATTGGATGGGTTTCGAAATTCAGTGAGAATGTTGTCCGCACGAATGGCAAGGCCGCAACGACGGCCGACAACAAGAGGACAGCGGGGAACATGGCGCGTCTGGCCAGAGCCCTGCCCCTCACCTGCAGCGGACCGACGGTCTTCATGGCAAGATACGAGGCCCCGTGCAGCGCGAGCAGAGCCACCATCGTTAAGCCGGTCAACAAGGTAAACCAATCGAGGATGCCGGGACTCACCCCCGGACGAAAGTCAGTCCAGAGCGGCAGGAAAAAATATCCGTCTGCATCCAGTGGCACCCCGCGAATCACATTGCCGGCGAACAGGCCCAAGAGAAAGGCCAATGACAACCCCGTCCAAAAGAAGATCGTATCCCAAAATCGACGCCAGAGCGGGTGTTCGACATGCCCCCTCAATTCGAATGCCAATCCACGTCCCATCAATAGCCACAGCACAATGATAAGGCCTAAATAAAACCCGCTGAACCCCGCGGCATAGGCCTTGGGAAACGAAAGAAATAGCAAAGCGCTCCCTGCAATCAACCACACCTCATTCCCGGTCCACACGGGGCCGATGGTGGCGCGCACCATGCATCGCTCCGCCTCATCTCCAGCCATGAAGGGAAACAGCATCGCCACGCCCAAATCGTATCCATCCAGAACGACGTAGATCGTCAACACGAGGGTGAGCGCCATATACCAGAAGGTTTCCATGATCTATTTTCCTGATTGTCCGACAGACGCACCTTGCTCCATCGGTCCATGGCGAAGCATCTCGACAAGCAACAACACAAACAGCAGACCTAGTGCGAGATAGAGACCGAGGAAGCCGAGCAGGGTAAACAGCGCATTACCTGAATGCACAAGGGGGGAGATTCCCTCCGCCGTCCGGAACAGGCCATAGACCAGCCAGGGTTGGCGGCCTAACTCCGCCGTCATCCAACCGGCGGTGGTGGCAATGTAAGGAGCGGGGGCGCTCAACAGCAGCAACCAGAGCAGCCAACTGGACGCAAACAGCCTGCCGAGCCATAACCAAAAGAGAGCCAGCCCCATCACCGCAACCAACCACGTCCCCAGTCCCGCCATGATGTGATAGGAAAAGTACAAGAGAGCAATATGGTCGGGCCATTCATGCGGCGGAAAGGCATCGAGCCCTTTCACGTTGGCATACAGATCGTAATAGACGAGGAGACTCAGTGCAGACGGGACCACGAGCGGATTGTCTATCGTCATGGTTTCTAAATTGGGCTGACCGATCAGAAGGATGTCGGCCCCACGCTCGCTACGAAAGAGGCCTTCAAACGCAGCCCCTTTGATCGGTTGATGTTCAAAGACCTGGCGCGCGCTCTCGTGGCCCGTCGGAGTGACCAAGAGCACCGACCCCAGCGCCCCCGCAACCACTCCGGTCCGCACATAGGTCTTGGCATGCGCCAGGTGCCGACCGGCCAATAGATACAGGGCCCCCACGGCCGCCAGCACAAATGAGCCGGTCGCCACCGCAGCCATCATGTTGTGGGTGAACTGCCAGAATAACCAGGGGTTGGTAAGCAGTTCTGAGAGGCTCTCGACGACCAAATGCCCGTTGTCGAGGACACGATATGCCACGGGATGCTGCATCCATGCGTTGGTGGCGAGGATGAAGTAGCCTGAAAGCCAGGCGCCGGCACACAACATCGCGCTCGCCACCCAGAGGACGCGCCGACTACATCGCGATTCTCCGAACAGGAGCACGCCGAGAAATGAGGATTCGAGGAAAAACGCAAACACTCCCTCCATCGCCAGCGTTTGCCCGATGATGCCCCCGGCGTAATTGGAAAACGCGGCCCAATTCGTGCCGAATTGGAATTCCAATGGAATGCCGGTTACCACTCCAAACGCAAAACTCAACGCAAAGATGCCGGTCCAGAATCGTGCGGCCTCGTGAAAATGATCGCCTTCGCTCAGGAAGGCCCTGGTGCGAAAGTACAGCAGGAACAGGGCCAGACCCATGGTGAGTTGCGGGAAGAGATAGTGAAATGTCGCAGTGACCGCGAATTGAAGTCGATCGTACTGTAAGGCAGTTTCCATCACCAGCCTTCTCTTCTGCTTGGGGTCCAATCGGAGGGCAGCGGATCGACATGATCCAATAGACGCCGTCACCACAGGCGAACGCTATATAGGATGGCAGATTATCGGAAGCCGCTGGAACTAGTGACTTCCCGAGCACCTTGCGACAGTATCGTGGGTTGATATCACTCCGTGTACCGGCCCCAGGCACGAAATCGCACGATTAGCGGTGGCTCCAACGACCCCGTGTTGGTTCGAAGGCCGTTTAACCGGGTCGGACTGATTAGGAGGATAGCCCTAGACAATGGCTCAACGCTTCCTTCGAAATCTCGCTCGTGCCCATCCACACTAAGCCAACGTCTTCCCCCATGTTGAGTCATTGATCCTCATGGTCCAACGGGATGGCATCTTGGCGGAGAAGTGCTTGTCTCGCCCGGATCTATTCCTGAATGCGCGTTTCCATAATTTCCGATATGCCATCGAGATCAGCAAACTCGGCTTCGTAGGGAAGACTCACCCCGTATTGTTGGCCAAGCATGGTCTCATCTACGCCTGCAACTACTCCACTTGAACTTGGCATGAGATCCCATTTATGGAGTGCACGCACTCGTGAACTTTGGCCTGATTCGCATTCTAACGGCTCTAGCTCGGCAACACGCCTTGCCCGAAGGTGAAACAGTGTTTTTAGAGAACTTTCTAGGGTTCTTAGCCGTCCGGATTTGATCTGCACCGAAGAAAAGGGAGGTAGCCAATATGGCAGAAGCTCATCGAAAGCATGGGGTGCAGTCATCGTGAAAGGACAAGCACGCACCAGCCTTTACGCACTGGATGGTCATACTCTTAAACCCTCTGAATGGTATCCGTACACCTCTATCATTCGCGTATTTCAGGCCTTCGTGCATTTTGGTTTCCTCATGGCGGTCTCCTTTTTACTGAACCTAGGGAGACCGCAAGCACCTTGCAATAACGCCCCGATTCTTCTGCTCTTACGCTGTGAGAGCGCCCAAGCAGACAACGCGTTCACTCCAACTCCCCCGCGGGGTGCGGCGCTCCATATATCCGGCGAGCCAGCGCAGACGAGTCTCGTCCGCCCTGGACATGCGGATGAACTCGATCCCTGCCTGCCCATTCTTCACCCAGCGAACAGCCGCCAATTTGACCTGCAGTGGCGTTTGGCTGCCAGGGAAAGACAGACGCATATCCACATACTGGCCTACCTTGAGTTTCATGCTGGTTTTTAGCAAGCAGCCCGGCACGGAGAGATTAACCACCTGGGCCTGTTCGACCAGTCCCTCACAGGACAAGAGACAGGTGCTCTGAACCGATTCACGTGTAGCATAGCGCTTCGTCATTATGCCTCCTGGGTGTGTGAGCTTCAGGCTGTGCTGATACCCAAGCTTATCCAGGCCAGGCCCCTTGCACATTCCTCGAGGTGAGTACCCCGAAAGAAGGGAATGTCCAGAACTGCTGGCAGGCTGCTCGGCTATAAGACGAGCCCGATCATGCAACACGAGGTGCTCATTTGCCGGAAAGCTTGGGAAAGGGTGTCAACGCGCTATCGGGGTGCCGACAAGAACAGATTGCGCAAGAGGCTGTTTTGAAACGGATTGACGGAGCTGACAGTGTTCCAAGTCTTTGATTTTAAGTGGTGAGTCGGCTGGGATTCGAACCCAGGACCCTCGCCTTAAAAGGGCGATGCTCTACCAGCTGAGCTACCGACTCTCTCGAACACAGAGGCCGCACATCGTCACGTGTGGATCGTGACGGGAGGGATCATACCACTGACGCGTAATGGTTCGCTACGGCAAGCATCCGTTGCACGAACAAACCGACGTATTATCGCGAACGTTTCGGGCGCACGCGGCGACCGGCCTTGAGCGGATTGTTGAGAATGATCGTTTCATCCCGGCGTGAGCCGGTGGAAATCATATCGATGTTGCACTCAGCCAGCTCCTCAACCCTTGCAAGGTATCGCTTGGCTTCCGCAGGCAAATTCTTATAGGTGGTGACGCCGGTGGTGGGAGCGCTCCAACCGCGCACGCCCTCATATACCGGTTCGCAATTCGTCAAGGCCAGAAGATCCGACGGCATCTCGCGATGGAGCTTGCCGTTCACCCGATAGCCCGTACAGATCTTCAGTTCCTTGCGGCCATCCAACACATCCAACTTGGTCACAGCCAGTGAAGAGAGCCCGTTCACCTTGGTGGCATGACGGACGACGACACTATCAAACCAACCGCAGCGACGAGCCCGCCCCGTGGTCGCGCCGAATTCTTTTCCCCGCTCTTGCAGCCATCCCCCGACTTCATCCGTCAATTCAGTCGGGAACGGGCCACTGCCGACACGCGTGGTATAGGCCTTGGTAATGCCCATCACCGCATCAATTTTTGTGGGACCCACTCCCGTCCCGGTACAGGCGCCACCGGCCGACGAACTCGATGAGGTCACATAGGGGTAGGTGCCGAAATCCACGTCCAGATGCGTTCCCTGCGCGCCCTCGAACAACACCGTCTTTCCGGCATCGACCGCTTTATTGACGACCAGGGTTGTATCAATGATGTAGCTCTTCAGTCGATCGGCATACGCCATATACTGCTGATAGACTTTCTCCAACTCAAAACAGTCTACTTTGTGGAGTTGCTCCAGCAGCCAGTTGATATCGACCAGATTTTCTTCCAGTTTCTGCTTGAAGAGGGGGGGATTCAGCAAATCGCCCATGCGAATGCCGATCCGTGCCATTTTGTCGCCGTAGGAAGGACCGATACCGCGACCCGTGGTCCCGATGCGACGGATCCCTTTGGACTGTTCAGACGCTTTGTCGATTGCCTTATGGTAGGGCAGGATCAAATGCGCCCGGTCGCTGACGGCGAAATTCTTCCCGATCTTCACGCCCTGGCCCTGCAGATGATCCATTTCTTCAATCAACGCTCCGGGATCGACCACAACACCGTTGCCGATGAGGCAGCGGGTGCCACGATACAAAATGCCGGACGGGATAAGATGGAAAATGAACGTATCCCGCGCATTGATGACGGTATGGCCGGCATTGGACCCGCCCTGGTACCGCACGACCATATCGGCATCCTTGGCGAGGATATCGACAATCTTCCCTTTGCCTTCGTCGCCCCATTGGGAGCCGATGATGACGAGATTCGCCATTGTTCGCTGCCTCTGCTCCTTCTTCCCTTGCTGAACTCGAAAAAAAGGCCCTGACCTCGTACTGATCAGAGCCGGAAGGGCATCATGGTAGGATTCGCCTCGCAGTTTGTCAAGCAAGGTTTTCAGGCGTTCGCTCCGCCCTTCCCTGCACGCGTCCATCCCCTGCCCCTTCCTGATGGCGGAAATCCCTGACGTCCTTCCCTGCGCGTCATCGAGCGAGCACATTCTGATCGTGCGCGCTCTGCGAGCAAGAAGGACATTGGGGGTTCCGCCTTCTCCACCCTTTTCTTGACTGACAAAATCCGCCCATGCTAAATTGCAGAGTTACGTCTGCAACCGTATTCATTTTTCTCAATGCCTGTGCACATAGAGATATAAGCTTGCGTGGGGCTGTGGCGCAGTTGGGAGCGCGCGTGAATGGCATTCACGAGGTCGCCGGTTCAATCCCGGCCAGCTCCACCAAATCAAGCTTGTTTGACTAACGCTCCGAATGTGTGCGGGGATATCCGAACTCTACGAGTCATACGCTTGATCAGCCTCCGGTACACACACCGGCGCTGACACTTCGCAGCGGGTATCTCGCCGAACGCTTCACCCCTGACAACGAGTACTACTGATCCATGCTTCAGCTTGAATCTGTCCATAAGCAATATTCCACCAAGGTCCTACTCGAAGGCGCCACCGCGCACTTGCGGCCTGGAGCCCGTGTCGGTCTCGTCGGTCCGAATGGTGCCGGAAAAACGACGCTCTTCCGGATGATCCTGGGCGAAGAGTCTCCCGACAAAGGCACCATCCGCAAACGTCCGCGGCTGCGCGTCGGATATCTCCCGCAGGAATTGGAAACGATCGTCGGGAAAACCGTGCTGGATGCCGCACACCGCGACATCTACCCGGAGCATGAAGCCGAACGCATTCTCTCCGGCTTGGGCTTTACCGAAGCGGACTTTTCTCGGCCGATCGAGAATCTCTCCGGCGGATACCGCATGCGAGTGGCTCTGGCGCACTTGCTATTGTCGAATCCTGATGTACTCATGCTGGACGAGCCGACGAATCACTTGGACAAACCGACCCAGCGTTGGTTCGAACGTTTTCTCCTCGACTCTAACCTCACGCTCCTGGTGATCAGTCACGACACCAAGTTCCTCGACGGAATCGCCACGCACATCTGGGAGCTCCGCGAGCGAACCCTCCAGGAATACCGCGGCAATTATACGAAGTTCCAGGAACTCCGGGCCGCCCGGGATGCCCAAATCGAATCGGCGGCCAACCGGCAAAGCAAGGAAGTGGCGCGCGTCCAGAATTTCATCGACCGCTTCCGATACCAGGCGAATAAGGCCAAGCAGGTGCAGTCGCGCATTAAGCAATTGGACAAGGTGAAGCTGATCGAGCGGCAGCGCGACACCAAGCGCGTGCGCTTCAAGTTCCCCCTCCCGGCCGCAAGCGGCCGTCATGTCCTCGAGCTCAAAGGCGTCGCGAAGAGCTACGGCGAGAAGGTGATCTACCGTTCGCTGGATTTCACGGTGGAACGCGGCCAGCGCGTGGCGCTGGTGGGTGAAAATGGCGCCGGCAAGAGCACGCTGCTCAAGATGCTGGCCGGGGTACTGCCGTTCGAAAAGGGATCGCGCCATGTCGGGCACGGGGTGACCCTCCACTACTTTGCCCAGCACCAGGCGGAATCGTTGAGCCCGGATGACTCGATCCTGGAATCCTTGGCCGAGGTCTCGGCGCAGGCTGAAACGAATTTCCTCCGCGGCATTGCGGGCGCGTTCTTGTTTTCCGGCGATGATCAGAAGAAACCGATCAAGGCTCTCAGCGGCGGCGAACGCAACCGCGTGGCCCTGGCCCGCATGCTGGTGGAACCGGCGAACACTCTGCTGCTCGACGAGCCGACCAACCACCTCGACCCGGCCTCGGTGGATATGCTGACCGACGCCATGACCGATTTTCCAGGAACCATCGTCTTCATTTCCCACGACCCGACCTTCCTCGCGCGTGTCGCCACCATGATCGTCGAAGTGGACGAAGGCCACGCCAAAAATTATTTGGGCGACTACGAATATTTTCTCTGGAAGAAGGCGCAGGAATTCGAGTCGATCAAGGAGAGCAGCGCGGAACTCGCCGCCGCCCAAGCTGACAAATCGTCGGGCCCAACGAAAGCCATGGCCTCACAGGTTCAGCCGAAGTCTTCAGGCGGAGAACGGCGAGATCTGAGCAAAACGCACGCGCGCCTCGAAAAGCAAGTGTCACGTGCGGAGTCTGACATCGCCTCCATGGAAACCAAAGTGAAGGCGCGCGAACTGGAACTGGCCGACCCAGCCCTGTATCAAGAACTCAGCCTGTGGAGCGAATTGCAGCGGGAGCAGGAAGGCTGGAAGAAAGAATTGGAACGGCTTACGGCGCGCTGGGAATCGTTATCGGAAGAATTGCAGGGGGTCCGTGAGAAACTGACGGCAGCCGGCTAATCCGTCGACTTCAGCGTCTCTTCAAGATAGTAGTACAACCAGCGGTTCTTCTCTTTCGTCACCAGGTCATCCCACACTACCCCGAGCAGCATCCCCTTCTCCCAGGGTTTTGCCCAGGCCACCGTGGCGCCCAACTTCTCCTGTTGCTCAACGCGATCAGGATCTAGAAAAGCCAGCGACACGGTAATCTTCGCGCCGATCGGCAGAGTCTCCTTGGAATGAAGCCCCGCCCCGATCTTGTTCACGTTGTTCAACACCGCCGTGAATCCCTTGGCTCCGCTCTGCGGGGACACCAGGGCTGACCCGACCAGAGTCGCCCGGACATACTTCCGGCGTTCGCTCACACTCTCTGCTGAATGGGATTGACGTGCCATAGAAACCTCGGTGCTAAGTATAACCGTATAACCAGCTTTGTCTAGCCCCTTTCTTCATCAAATGAGGGCATTCGGGGACGGTAATACCGCGTGCCGCTGAGCGGCTCAGGGAGGTGGCCTTGGTCGGTCTTGGCTGCCGGATCATCGTGGACATACCGGTATCCCTTGCCATAACCGATATCTTTCATGAGCGACGTAACGGCATTGCGGAGATGCAACGGCACGCCAAGGTTGCCGTGCTGGCGCGCATCTCGAAGGGCCTCCTGCAGGCCCACATAGGACGCATTGTCCTTTGGCCTGGAGGCCAGGTACGTCGTCCCGTGAGCCAGAGTGATCTGGGCCTCCGGCAGTCCCACAAATTCCACCGCCTGCGCCACCGCATTTGCCACGACCAGCGCATGAGGATCGGCATTACCGATATCCTCCGAGGCGAAAATCACCATGCGGCGAGCGATAAAGCGCGGATTTTCACCCCCCTCCAGCATACGGGCGAGCCAATACAAGGCCCCATCGGGATCAGAGTCACGCAGGCTCTTGATATAGGCCGACACCAGATTGTAATGCTCTTCGCCGGACTTGTCGTACCGAAGCGCCTTAGTGAGCAGGGCGGCTTCCAACACCCGCTCATCGATAATCCTTGTGCCATCCTTGGCAGGAGGGGTTTGGCCAGCGACAAACTCCAGGGTTGTCAACAGACTTCTCGCGTCGCCATTGCCGAAGGCAATCAACCATTCGCGCGCAGCGGGACGTAGCGTGATTCGAAGGGAACCAAGGCCTCGCGTCCCATCGGCAATCGCCCGGTCGAGAATCGAACCGAGCGCTTGTTCCGTGAGCGGCTGCAACACCACCACAAGGGAGCGGGACAACAGGGGAGCGATCAGTTCAAAAGACGGATTTTCGGTGGTCGCACCGATGAGTACGACCGTCCCCCTTTCGACATGCGGCAAAAAGGCATCCTGCTGAGCCTTGTTGAACCGGTGAATTTCGTCGACGAAGAGGGTTGTCGCCCGCCCCATGGCCCGTCGCTGCTCGGCGGTCTTGATAATCTCTCGCAGTTCGGGGATGCCTCCGGTCACGGCCGAAAACGGCACGAACTGAGACTTGGTATGCTGCGCAACGAGCCCGGCCAACGTGGTTTTCCCACAGCCAGGCGGTCCCCAGAAAATAACGGAGGAGAGCTCATCCCGCTCAATCGCATTTCTGAGCGGACGCCCCGGGCCCACCACCTCGTCCTGTCCGACGAGATCGTCAAAACTTCGGGGACGCATGCGCTCTGCCAGTGGAACCTTCCCCTCCCGGTTCGTCGCCTGAGCCGGCGCAAAAAGATCGCCTGTGGAATCATGGGATGGCATCATTGAGCCCTGTTTAATGGACCCCTGCATTCTATACGTCGCATGGGAATCACCGCAAACTTATGCCCTCGCCTCAACCATCCCCTTGATTCTCGCCCCTGCCAATGCTACCACCCATCCTTCGGCTATTTGCAAAGGATCTCCCATGTTTTGTCACGTTAACGGCATTAGATTGGCATACGACGACCAGGGCACGGGCCTCCCCTTCGTTTTTCTGCATGCCTTTCCGCTGAATCGTTCTATGTGGGCGCCACAAGTGGCCGCGCTGTCCGGGCAATTCAGAACGATTGCGGTCGATCTGCGCGGGCATGGCGAGTCGGATGCTCCACTCTGGTCTTTTTCACTCGACCAGTACGCCGATGACGTATCCGCACTGCTCGACCACCTGAGCATTCCACAGGCCGTCCTCGTGGGACTCTCAATGGGAGGGTATGTCAGCTTGGCATTCTCTCGAAAATACGGAAATCGACTGAAGGCATTGGTGTTAGCTGATACGCGGGCGCAGGCGGATAGCCAGGACGGACGAACGGGGCGATTCCATCTGGCGCAAATCGCTTACACCAAAGGCACCGAAGCGGTCGCGGAAACCATGCTTCCGAAACTGCTCGGCGCGACGTCACTGCAGAGCAAACCCGAACTGGTTGAGTATGTTCGCAAGACCATCCAGGGCACGCCGCTAAGTGGAATTCTCGTCGACCTGATGGCGATGGCGGCCCGCCCGGACTCCGTCGCCCGTCTCCACACTATCACCTGCCCCACCCTCGTGTTGATCGGGCAGGAAGACCATACCACCCCCCTCGTCGACGCCCAATCGATAACGAACGGAATCCCTGGCGCCCGGCTGGCCGTCATTCCGGCTGCCGGACACTTGAGTAACTGCGAACAACCTGAAATCTTTAACGATCTGCTGAGGGGGTTCATCGAGGGGCTGAATAACACGGTCTGAGCGGAAATCGCTAGTTTCCGTCTCTCACGCTGCTGCCACGGATCAGTTTGAGGAACTCTTCTCGGGTCTGTTGTTGGGTCCGAAATACGCCCAGCATTGAACTGCTCACCGCGACCGTATTTTGCTTTTCGACCCCTCGCATCATCATGCAGAGGTGCCGTGCTTCCATCACTACGGCTACACCATGGGCATTCAACTTTTTCTTGAGCGTTTCGGCAATCTGCAGCGTCAGTCGTTCCTGGACTTGAAGCCGCCGACTGAATGCATCGACGACCCGCGGAATCTTGCTGAGTCCCACGACCTTCTTATTCGGCAGGTAGCCCACATGGCACTTACCGAAAAACGGCAGTAGATGGTGCTCGCACATGCTGAAAAAATCGATGTCCTTCACAATCACCATTTCATCGTATTCAATGGGAAACAGGGCGCCATTGAGCAAGTGATCGATATCCTGGCGGTAGCCCTGGGTCATAAAACGCATGGCCTTGGCGACACGCTTCGGCGTATTCAGAAGGCCATTGCGGTCTGGGTCTTCCTCTAACTCCACCAAGAGCTGCGTCATCAATCCTTCGATCGGGTCCAGGCCGGTTGGCGTTGCAGAGGCACGCGACCGTCTGGCGCGGGACCCGGAAACCACTTTAGCCATGCCTCACTCCATCCTCTCTCCGCGCGTGCTCTGCGGAGCCGGAATATTCGAAATAGTTGTCTCGCGTCTCAATCACACCGACCTTCACGAGGCATCCCGCCGGGACCTCATTCACCAAGAGCTTCCAAATGAGCAACACCAGATTTTCGCCAGTGGTGGTCTTGGTCGCAAACTCTGGATCTTTATTCAAATCTTGATGATCGAATCGCCGCACCACGATTCGCTCGATGACGTCATCAAGACTCGACACATCCAGCACCTGATGGGTAATCGGATGGATGTCGCCCCTGACGGATACGAATACCACATAGTTATGCCCGTGCCCATTGGGATTGTTGCACTTGCCGAAGGTCGTCCAATTCTCCTGAGCCGACAGTTGATCGGTGTGCAAACGATGGGCAGCGCAGAAACGATAGCGCCGTGTGATAGTGGCCTGAAACATCGAGACAATTCTCCAAAAAAAACCGGCAGAACGAACAAGCCGGGAGGGCTACCCGCTAGAGAGGGAGCCACTCCCGGCTTGATACTTCACTCAACGAAAAACCGGCACTCCGGCTGCGTCACAACCCGAAGGCTCTTACGCACTGAATGAACTGCCACATCCGCAGGTCGTCTTCGCTTGCGGGTTCTTGATCGAGAAGCCGGACCCTTGCAGGCTGTCGACATAGTCGACTTCCGCGCCTTGAAGCAGCGGTGCGCTCTGGGAGTCCATGATGACTTTCACATCACCTTTTTCAATAACCGTATCATCGTCGGCCATCTTTGACTCAAAGGCCATTCCGTACTGATAACCGTGGCATCCGCCGCCGCGGACATAAATCCGCAGACCGACCACATCTTTTTCCTCGGTCATGAGTTCTTTTATTTTCTGCTCTGCCAATTGCGTAATCGTTACCATCGTTGGTCCTCCTTCTGGTCTATCAGTTCGGCACGTTATGTTACTCTACCATCTCGCGGGGGCTTACGGAAGCCCGACCCCTTTTTTCCCAATCTCACTTGACGACGCTGATGCGGGTTGCACCCACTTGGTTCCCGGAACGCGAACCACGACATCACCTAACACCTTCGCCTGGCACCCAAGCCGATGCCATGGCTCAGAGAGGGCTTCACGGTCCAGAAGATCCTGTTCGTCGAAATCAATCTCGGACAGGTTCTCCCCGCCCAGTTGTACTTCAACGCGACACGTCGTGCAGGATGCGTTCCCCCCGCAATCATGATTGAGGTCAAACCCAAGGGCCTTGGCAGCTTCCAATAAGGTGAGGTTCGATTCGACCTCACCGCTGCGTCCGTCCGGATGGAGAAAACTCACACGCGGCATCTGCCAGCTCCTCTAGGCCTTCGCGCCGGCCCCGGTCCGAGCCGGCTGAAATGGACAGCGTTGCATACGAATATGTTCTTCAAATTCATGCTGGAATAACCGGAGACTGCTCTGCACCAGAACTGCGGCACCGGTGATCAGGGTACAATAGCCCGTTCCCTTTACAAATCCGCAGAGTTGCAACAGAGAATCCAGGTCTTTCTGACTGCCCTCCCCCCGCTCGATCTTGTCGACCAGCGTTGCCAGATTGATCGTGCCCATCCGGCACGGAGGACATTGTCCGCAACTTTCACCTTTGAAAAAATTCGAATACTTGAGGGTCGCCGCCACCATGCAGGTGGCGTCGTCAATGACAATAGTCCCGGCCGAACCCAATCCGGTTCCTGCTTTCTTGAGCGAATCGAAATCCATCGGAAGGTCCAACTGGTCCGCCGTCACCATGGAGAACGCAGGTCCTCCTGGAAACACAGCCTTGATCTTGCGCCCGTTCGGAACGCCCCCGCCACACGTTTCGATGAGATCCCGAATGGTCACCCCCATCGGCATTTCATAGACGCCAGGTCGATTTACAGCTCCGCTAAGGGAGAAGAGCATGGTCCCGGGACATTTTTCCGTCCCCACCTGAGTAAACCAAGCGGCGCCATTCTTCAAAATTTGGGGGATATTGCACAATGTCTCAACGTTGTTCACCAGGGTCGGCTTCCCGTACAACCCGAAATCGGTCGGATAGAATGGAGGCTTCTGACGAGGCATCGCCGGCCGACCCTGCATCGACTCCAACATGGCCGTCTCTTCACCCGCAACATAACTGCCATGACCGGAGAAAACCTCCAGCTCGAGATCCACACCCGTTCCGAGAATGTTTTTTCCCAAGAGCCCACGTTCACGAGCCTGAGCAATGGCTTTCCTCAGGTTCGCTTCCTCTTCCTCGTACTCATGGTTGACGTAGATGTAGGAGGCCTTGGCATTCACCGTTCGAGAGGCAATCAGACACCCCTCGATCAGTTGATGCGGGATATGCTTCAGAAGGTGACGGTCCTTGAAGGTGCCTGGTTCATGCTCGCCGGCATTGCAGACGAAGTATCGCTCCTGGACGCGATGGTTGAGCACCTTGTCCCACTTGGTGCCGGTAGGAAAACCCGCGCCGCCACGCCCCCGCAAGCCGGCCTTCTTGATCTCGCCCACAATGTCATTCGGCGTCAGGTCTTTCAGGCACTTTCGCCAAGCATCATAGCCGCCGGTCTTGAGGTAAGGGTCGATTTCCCAGGGCGCCCCGTCAAGCTTCTGCAATACCCTTGGTTGAGGTAGGGTCACGTTGTTCCCTTTCGGGGGTAACACCCCCAGGTTAGCAGAAATGTACTATACGGCTGCGCTCCGAGGGCCGTCAAGCCAAGTTCGCCTGATTAGGCCTGAATCTCAATCAGTTAGGTCTGATAGACCTATAGCGACTCAGCCCCAAAGACTCGCAAACATTTGATCAGGGTCCCGGGAGTGAATTGAAACAAGAAAAAGGGGACTGATCATCCTGCTGGATGACCAATCCCCCTGACTCTGCTCACCCGAGTCGTTACTTCAAATGGCTCCCTGCTCCCATGAAGAACAGCATGGGAATAGACAGCAGGAAGTTAATCCGCGATGCGATTAAAGCCGTTCGCCCCCACTGAGCCATTTCCGGCGGAGCAGGCGTGCCCTGTGCCGCTGCGGCCACCGCCGCAATGACCTTCTTCTGATTGGGCCAGATGATTCCATGCACGTTTCCCATCATAATGATGCCGAGAAGCCCGCCGATCCCCAGCGCAAGAGCCCCCGTACCCCCCTTAGAATAGAGGTAGCCGTAGAGCACAATGCCCGCCAGGACCGTGACCGTGGCCCCGTGGCGGAACCAGTTCAGCGCAGCAGGCATTAGCTTCGGAATGACGATGTTCTTCGTCGGCCCATCCAGGCTCTTGAGAAAGCCCGCATTAATCAAATTAAAGAAATACAACAGTCCGATCCAGGTGATGCCGGCCAGAAAATGGACCCAGCGGACAACCAGACCGAACCAATCGGCCTCGCCCGCTCCCACGCCGGCAATACCCAGATATACGACTATCAATCCGACAGCGAGCGCCAAGCCTGCGCCCAATGTCTGATACGGATCCTCCAAAAATTTCATACGCCCCCCAACTGTAACGGTTTACTGCCAGCCACGTTCTCTACTGCAGGCTGCCGAGCCTTGTCAAGCAACCCGCCTGTCCTGTCGTTCTGAGGCCGGCCGGCTAGGTCGTCAGCAGACGGTCAACAACGCCACACAAGTCTCGTACTGTGTCAGCAGAGGCTTGCAGCGCCGTCCGTTCCTCGACCGTGAGATCGTATTCCACAATGGACTCCCCTCCCCCACGGCCCAACGTGACGGGCACGCCGACGATGACATCTTTCAGTCCGTACTCACCCTCGCACAGCATCGCGCAGGGAACCACACGCTTCTGGTCGTTCATAATTGCCTCAACCATATCGACGGCTGCGGCTGATGGCGCATAAAAGGCGCTGCCGGTCTTGAGCAGTCCCACGATCTCCGCCCCGCCGTCTTGCGTGCGCTTGATCAAGGCGGCAAGCCGCTCCGATGACAACCGGTCCGTAATGGGCTTGCCGGCCACCGTCGTTTGGCGAACCAGCGGCACCATTGTATCCCCATGGCCACCCAGCACCATCGCTTGCACATCCGTCCCCGGCACGCGCAATTCTTCCGCGACAAAGGAGCGCAGACGCGCCGTATCCAACACGCCCGCCATACCGAGCACTCGCGATTTCGGAAGTCCGCTCACCTGGCGCGCGACATGCACCATGGCATCCAAGGGGTTGGTGACCAGGATTAGAATGATGTTCGGTGAACGTGATACCAATTCCTGCACCACTGTCTTGACGATTTTGGCATTGGTGGCTAGAAGTTCATCCCGGCTCATGCCCGGCTTCCTCGGGATCCCCGACGTGATGACTGCGATGGACGACCCGGCCGTCTCGTCATACCCATTCGTCCCGACCACGCGGGTGCTGTACCCGCAGACAGGTCCGGCTTGAGTGATATCCAACGCTTTCCCTTGCGGAATCCCCGGCACGATGTCGACCAGCACGACATCGTACGCATTCTTCTCTGCCAACCGCTGCGCGGCCGTTCCCCCAACATTGCCCGCGCCCACTACTGTGATCTTTGGTCGTCCCATTATTTCCACCTCGTGAAGCGTGACACGTGACGCTTCAAGCGCAAAGTCCCCTTCGCACCTGCCTCACACGTTTCACGCCGGTTCGTGCCCCGTCCAGCCGCCGACCTTAAAATTGATCGTGCAGACAAAATTATCGCCGTCATAAAAATTCACTTTAATTTTCTTCTTCCCATAGTTCGCCGCAAGAAACTCTTCGGGAGCGTCCACCAGCCCCTGGTAGCCGCCCGCAGGATACTCGCCCAATTCGTGAAACACCACGATCATGCCGGCTTTCACTTCCTCCAGAATCTTGGCGGTACACCGCGGATAGATTTCCCAAAACTTGGCGTCGATCTCCTCCCGGGTCGGTTCCGGTCGATCCTCGCCCGGCTTGACGTCCCGATTCGCAAACTTGGCCTGCCGCCGAACATAGGGATACTGATGGCCGGTGAAGAGTTTATAGAGCCAGGGTGGCACGGTCGGTCGGGGTGGCTGCTCAATCATTGTTGATATGCTCCAGTGCTGAAAAGGCCTTGTGTGCGACCGGTCAGGCCGTCAGCCGATGGTAAATCCTCGGGAGCTTCTCCGGCAACCCCTCTACACGATCAATCACCACATAGCGCACATCCCCGTACATCCGGCGCAGATAAGGGTCCGCCTGTTTGTCGATCGTAATGCAGACCGGCTCAATCCCGCTCGCCCGAGCTTCCCGTAGGGCCATGCGCGTGTCTTCCAGTGAATATTCGTCTTTATAGCCGTCATCCAACGGACGTCCGTCGCTGATGAGGACCAGCAACCGCGTCTTCGCCTGGCGAGCGAGCAGTTTGCTTGTTGCATGCCTGATGGCTGCGCCGTCGCGGTTCTGCTGGAGGGGAACAATCCCTCCCAACTTGGCCCCCGCGCGCCCGGTCACCAGTTCGTCGAAGCCTTTCACCACGACGAAATCTACCTGGTGCCGTCCCTGCCCTGAATAGCCATAGACGGCAAACTGGTCTCCGATCGCCGTGAGCGCCTCACACAACAGCACAAGACCCTGCTTTTCGATATCGATAATCCGCCGACCCTGCTCGACCTGTCGGCTGGTGGACCCGCTGAGATCAACCAGGAACGCCGCGGCCACCTCGCGTTCACGCTTTTCGCGCCGCACATAGATCCGCTCCGATGGCTCGATACCCGCCTGCAGGTCGGCCAACCGGCCAATCACAGCATCCATATCCAGGTCCTCACCGTCCAACTGACCTGGAACACGCCGGAGTCCTGGGGGGCGCAGGCTTTCAAAATAACGACGCAGGAGCCGGACCGGCCCGCGTTGGGCGGCTAAGGTTTCTTCCACAAAATCAGGCGATCCCTCGACTGCCTCCCGTTCGACCACGCGACACCAATTCATCCGATAGTCCTGAATGGCGGCATCCCATTCGCGGTAGCGAACGGTCTTCACCATCCCGGGCTTTTCGACCTCAGACCGCGCCCCCTCGCCTTCAACCGCCAACACCTCTTCAACCAGCGAGGGCTGCCGACGGCCTGGGACCAACACATCTTGCGACATCTGCGGAGAACGCGCCGTACCGGCACCGGAGGAGCCGCCCGAATCCCCGGCCAAGCCGGCCCCGCCTTCGCTGTCACCTTGGCCGGAGGCCGGACTCTGTTCGGGCGAAGACTCGGTTCGATCCCGAACCAGATTGGGATCCATCGCGCCACGATAATCCCAATTGTCCATCGAGCGGTAGGTGTCGGATAGATCTTCCGAAGACTTCGGCGCAGGAATCGACTGCTCGGGAACCTCCGCCTCATCCGGACTGGGAATGGCCTCCCGACGAACGGCCAACAGCTCGTCCATGCTCACATAAAGCCGGTCGGCCAATCGCACAGCCTCTTCCGCAGTGGCCAGTGGATGGAAGATGGTCTGACAGAGGCCCCAGAGTTGATCGACCTCTTTCTTTACCGCGTCAGGTATCGGAACAGCGCCGGCCTCGGCCGTGGCCGTGGAAAGGAGCAGGAGCTGATCGACGACCAATTCCCTCACCGTCATCCCATGCGCCAAACTTCGCACACTGACCGCATCCTTGGCGATCGAGGCTAAATCCCGGCTCAATCCCGGATATTCGAGGCGCAGCAAATACTCGACCCTGGCATCCTCGACGAGGGACCACAGGTCACGCATCAGGCCTGGCTGTGGATAACGCGTCAAAACGTCGCCCAAGGTCCTGGCTTCGGTTGAGGTGGACCGTCCATACCGCTGCGCCACATTCTCGATTAAATCCTGTAAGCGGGCCATGGGCAGATCGAACGTGCCGAACTCCAAATGTCCGGCCTCATGCGCGGCCATCACCATATAGAGGCGCACGTTCTCGTCGTAGGTCGGATACCGCCTCATGAGGGAAGGCAGCCCGATGCTCCGCCCGTCGTCACTGACCGTTGCGCGAGCCATCGCCTGGGCTGACTCGAGCGAATCCGGCAGATCATGGATACGGAGATCACGGCCACAGAGCGCCTGGGCAAACAGCTTGACGCGCCGGGCAACCTGCCGCAGCGGCACGCCGCTCATCGCTTGCGACAGGGCGCCCAAGGCCTTCTCAGATTCCATGGCAAAGTAGGCCCGACCTCCGTCCAGGCTATACGCCAACACTTCCATCCCTGAGGCAAACCAGGCCCGGAACTTCTGTTGCGAGCCTTCGCCGGGTCCGATCAACGCAATCAATTCCGGGCAACGTCGAAGATAGGCCAGCGCCGTGTCGGCGTCACGCTCTGCGACCAACAGGCCGTATTGCAAAACCTGCATCCGCCACTCGTCGGTCGAGAGACCTCGGAGAATCGCGGGAGCTTCCGCCAGGAGCGCAATGCCCGCCTCCGGCGACCGCTCCGCCATCTGCGCACCCACACGAATCACGTGAGTGCGTTGTGCCAGATCGGGAATATCCTCAAGAATGGCCGGACTCGTCCGGAAGAACTCCAGCGCCCCCAGGTAGTCCGGTTTGCCAAGACTATTTTCGACAATCAGCTTCATCCCGAACTGTACCCAGGGACGCACTGCGTCGAGGGACAGGACGCGAGCAATCGAGGGAATCTGCCGGACATATTCCACCGCCAGGGCAAAATCGGTCTCTGCCAACTCGCAGGCCAGTTCCATCCATGTAGGCCAGTCAGCCGGAGACAGGACGTCGATCACTTCCGGTGCGATCCAGATGAATTCCACGGCCACATTGGCCTGGCGGTCGGCTAGTTCCAAACCAGCGGTCAATACGACCATTCTCTTCGAAGGATCAAGAAGACCGAGCAGCAGCGGACTCTCCTTGAAAAACCTCAATGCCAGGGCCCCGGAATCGGCCGCGATGGCCACTCCGAGATCCAGCCACGGAATCACGTCGGCCAGTAACTCGCGACGCTGCAGATCCGCCAAGGCGTCGATCGCGCCCTTGGCCGCCTTCGGCGCCTCGTCCGTAAGCTCCTCCAACAACAGCAACACCCCGTCAAGGACATCGGGCTTGGTAGACGAGCCGCCAATGGCGTTCACCACCGCCGTAGCGGAATCCGCCCCGAGTTGGTCGGCCAGCAGGTCGAGAAGTTGTTCGAAAGAGCGCCCAGACGCCATAGATGAATAGTCCGGTTTAAGGGAAGTGGTGGATTGTAAAGGACACAATTTCGCTTGTAAACTGTGTCCGCGCGCGCAGAAACTCCTGACACATACACAGACATTGGATTGGGCGATTGTAACGCGGGGGACGGAATGGCTGAGCCAAGCAAAGAAAGTCTCGATAAGATGTGGAAATATGTAAAAGGCTTCGCCGAGAAGAGCGGCACGGCCATGCACCCGAACCCCGCCGTCACCAACGCGGTCGTGTTGGGGCTGGCCGCCCACGTCGATGAGCTGGGAAAACCGCTCTGCCCCTGTAACTTTTATCCTGACAAACAGGCCGAGGCCAAGCTACGTCGCTGGATGTGCGCCTGCGACGAAATGCAAATCTACAAGTATTGCCATTGCCTGCTCTTCGTCCGGGAAGACGGCATGCCGATCACCGAGTATCTGCCTGAGGACCATGAAGGCCGGGAGTGCTATGGCCTGGTCACCGATCCGACCCCGGAGAAGGGCCGGGCGCTCCGGCACAAAGCGCTGCCCATGGCGCCGAAGGAGTCCAGTCCACCTGCCATCCCCGATTCCTCCACACCATCGTGAAGAGCTGGATTCGACGGGAACGAGCGGCTCGACTCCCTCCCGGCCTCTCCGCTCTTTTTGTTCTGCTGTGTCTCGCTTCTTCCGGTTGTCTCCACACGATGGAGGCCATTGATCCGAGGGTATTGCCAGTCACGACCGCCTCGGCGCAACGATTACACGACCACGTGTCGTTCCTCGCGAGCCCTGAACTCGCAGGTCGCCAACCTGGAACACCCGGCAATCGCCAGGCTGCAGAATATATCGAGACTCAGTTTCGCGCGATCGGACTCCAGCCGCTGCCTTCGATCGGGGGTTATCGACAAGCCATTTCAGCACGGATGGGAGACAACGTCATTGGTTTCATACCGCCGGCCGACAACGCCGGGGCCGCGCAATGGATTGTCATCGGGGCTCACTATGACCACCTTGGCTACCCATTTCTTGGCGCGGACGACAATGCCTCCTCCGTAGCCATCCTCATTGAAACGGCGCGGCATCTGATCTTCCCCTCCAAGCACGGGATCATCTTTGCGGCATTTAACAGCGAGGAATCCCCGTATTTCGGAACCGCCGAAATGGGATCACAGTTTTTCTTTCATCACCTGCCGCCGGAAGTCGGCCATGCAAACAACATTCACGCCGTGATTATCATGGACCTCATGGGGGGCGTGCAATGGGCGCCGCTCAAGAATGCAATTTTTGCAACGGGCGCGGAGAAAAGTCCCGAACTGTATCGGCGACTCACACAAACCCCTGCCTCATCCCTCAAGGTCTTCCCTGTGGGAATCCATCTCGTCGAAGAAATTCCCGATCATGGGCACAAGGCCTTCAGCGATTATGACGTGTTCCGTAACCATCACATCCCGTTTCTCTTTCTGTCCGCCGGGCGCACACCCCGCTATCACACGCCGGGAGACGTCGCCAGCACTCTGCATTACGAACGCATGGCCGCGACTGTTGAATGGCTCCGCCGCCTCATAGGCCTGGTTGCGCAGGATGAGGCGCCCTACTCATTCGACGCGCAGCGTGTGGAGTTCGCCGATGAGGTGGCCTCCTTCCGCGGGATCGTGGAGCAGGCGATTCACGAGGAGACGCTCATACCAGGCACGTCACGATGGTCTCTGAAAAAACTGAAGAAGGATGCCGAATGGCTGCGGGAGGTAGACGGTTCCGCGCCGACGCCGCAACGGCTAGATCGGCTGGAACGGATCTCGATACGCGTGCAATGCCTGATGGCCGATTACTCAGGCTGTTTTACCTTCTGAAAGGCCCGATCGATACCCGAGCTTTCGCGCGACCAACCGGTTACTGCCAACCATCCGTCTCGTAGCCCTTTTCTTTAAGACAACGCTCAACGAATGCCGCATAGTCCTGCTGCGGTTGTAACGCCTTATAGGCGCCGGCGAGAAGGCCCAATACCCCTCCGACCGCGCCACCGGCTGCCGCCCCGATGGCAATGCCGGTAGGACCGCCGATCAGTCCGGTCGATGCCCCCACTGCCGCACCGCCAATGACTCCCAGCGCAGCGCCGGCGCCGGCATTCCCGCTGCGATTGGTCCCATGCTGTAACCCAGCCCGTTCCGCTTTCAGCCCACAGACCGCGGCTTCACGCTCCGCCTGGTCCTTCCCGTGCAGCTGCAAGTAGGTCGTGGACTTGAGGATGGGCTCGGGCCCCGCGCAGGCAGCCAAGGCAATGACGATCGATAGGATGGCGCATCGAGACGCTCGTGCTCCCATGCTTCCCACCCTATGCAACAACCGCCTCATCCTGAGTCTTCGATCACCGGGCATAGAGTTCCTCATCCATCAATGCCTCACGCGTTCATCGCCTGCTGCTCTGGCCGCTTCTTAGTCAAGCTGAAGTCGTGCGCGCACCTGTTCGGCGGAACACCCCTTCACCAGGATACGCTTCTGGCGGCTGCTCGCTCCATTGAGGATCTCTACGGCACTCAATGGCAGGCCACAAGTCCGGGCGAGAAATCGGCACAACTCGTCGTTCGCCGCTCCATCAGACGGCGGTGCCGTCACGCGAATCTTGACCGCGTGACCGTGGAGCCCTGCACATTGAGTACGGGAAGCTTTCGGCTGGACATGCACCGAAATGATGACGCCCTCGGGCGTGGTGCGAACGACCTGTTCCCCTGCCTGGGGCAGACTCTTTCGCTTGGGATCGGAGCTAGTCACAACATTCTTGCGGACACCCGGTCACTGGGTCGAGACAAACGAGGTGTTCAGAAGATCGCTTTCACGACCTCGATAATGCTGCGCAACATATCCGGATCGTCGGTAATCGGACGGGCGATGGCCACATCACAGGCGCGATCAGCCGGCACACCCTGCTTGATCAGCGTCGCGGCGTAAATCAGGAGTCTGGTGCTGACGCCTTCTTCGAGCCCATGATTCTTGAGGTTCCGGACCTTTTCGGCAATTTTGACAAGCCGCTGAGCGAGCTCAGGACTGACACCCGCTTCATGCGCCACGACCCGGCTCTCGACATCCGGTAACGGATAATCGAACTCGATCGCCATGAACCGCTGCTTAGTGCTTTGCTTCAGGTCCTTCAAAATACTTTGGTAGCCGGGGTTGTAGGAAATCACCAACATGAAATCATCGACCGCTTCGATCACCTGTCCTTTCTTTTCGATCGGCAGGAGTCGCCGGTCATCGCTCAAGGGATGGATAATGACGGTCGTATCTTTTCGAGCCTCGACGATCTCGTCCAGATACACAATGGCCCCTTGCTTGACGCCGAGCGTCAGGGGGCCGTCCATCCAGATTGTCTCTTGCCCCTTCAACAGATAACGGCCGACGAGATCGGAGGCTGTGAGGTCTTCATGGCAGGCCACGGTAATGAGCGGACGGCCCAAGCGATAGGCCATGTGCTGAACGAACCGCGTTTTCCCGCAGCCTGTCGGCCCCTTGAGCATCACCGGCATCCGGCTCTGCGCCGCAATCATAAAGAGCCCGCCTTCGCCCCGCACGTCGGCGTAGAACGGCTCGCGCGCGATCCGGTACCGGTCGATTTCTTGTTCCTGCCCTTTCGGAACCGTTGCTGCCCGCCCCTCGCTCATTCCGCCACTCCTACAGTAAGTTGAATGCCATGCATGGTGCGCCACGATAAACGGAAACGAGCAGGAAGTTCAAGCGACCGGCCGAACGCACGCGCACATCCGCCTGCCGGAACTGGGTCGATCAGCCGACCTTCGACCCATCCAGGACTTCTCGGACCTTTTGTGCGAGCGTCGTGGGCGTGAAGGGCTTCTGCAGGAAGGAGTGTTCGGTATCGATACCGCCCTTGGAGAAGGCCGGGTGGTCGGGATAACCCGACATGTAGAGCACCTTGACTTCCGGACGAACCGTCGCTAGTTTTTCCGCCACCTCAGGTCCGCTCATTTGGGGCATCACCACATCTGTAAGCAACAGATGGATCGGTCCCGCATGTTTGGCGCCGGTGAGCAATGCTTCGATGCCATGCCGGGCTTCTAACACTGTATAGCCATGCAGGCGCAACGTTTCGTTGACCAGCCGCCTGACGCCCGGTTCATCCTCCACCAGCAACACCGTCTCGCGGCCCCTGACCGAATCCCCGCCGACGGCCACGGATTCAGCCTCCGGACTGATCGCTTCTACACGCGGAAAAAAAATTTTAAAGGTCGCCCCGCGCCCCGGCTTGCTTTCCACCTCGATGCATCCGCCGCTCTGCTTGACGATGCCATAGACAGTCGACAACCCGAGCCCCGTGCCCTTGCCCTTTTCCTTGGTGGTAAAGAACGGCTCAAAGACATGTGACTGCGTATCCTCATCCATACCGTGGCCGGTATCGCGAACAATCAAGGCGATGTAGGAACCCGGCTCGGCGCCCATCGGCGGACGGTTCCGGCGCTGCCCGAACTGCACGTTGGCGGTTTCCACGGTCAACCGTCCTCCGCTCGGCATGGCGTCACGAGCGTTCACGGCCAGATTCATAATAACCTGCTCTACTTGACCGGGGTCCGCCTTCAGCTGGCCCAATGCCGGATCCAGGACCGTACAGAGCTCGACGATGTCCTCACCCAGCAGCCGCCGGAGCATGCCTTCCATGTTATGGATCACGGAATTCAAGTCCAGCACTTTCGGGGCGATGAATTGCCGTCGTCTGAATGCCAACAATTGCCCGGTGAGCCCTGACGCGCGATCCGCCGCCTTCTTGACCTCTTCCAGTTCCTTCCGGAATCCATCGGTCGGCGAGAGACGGCTCAGCACCAGTTCGCTATACCCTCGAATCACCGTCAGCATGTTGTTGAAGTCGTGCGCCACGCCACCGGCCAGTCGTCCGACAGCTTCCATTTTTTGCGACTGCTGAAGTTGGGCTTCGGTGCGACGCAAGGCATTTTCAGCCCGCGCACGTTCGCCGAACTGGCCGATCTTCAGGCCGACATCGGCCACCATCTTCAACAACTGCTCATCCGGCTGCTTGATCTCACGTCGGAATAACTCGATGACCCCCTCCACCTCCGTGCCAACCCGAACAGGAAATCCAAATGCGCCGTGCAGCCCCACACGCGCGGCGGCGCCGCCGCGCGGGAAATTGATTTCTTGCACCACATCCTTGATCCAGGTCGGTCCTCCGGCCTGCCAAATCCGTCCGGGAAGTCCCTTCCCGATCGCAAACGTATGCCTCCAGGTGTCCAGAACAAATTCTTCGGCGTTCAACCCCGGGGACTGCCAGACATCCAGACAACGCAGCACGCTTCCCTGCCGGTCGAGCCGCCAGAAGATGCCCAACTCCCATTCCAGACTTTCACAGATGGCCTGCAGGATCTTCGGACCGGCCTCTTCCAAGGTCCGCGACTCCGCCAATACGCGCGTGACGGCATACTGAGATGCCAGCTGGCGTTCGGTCCGTTTGCGAGCAGTAATATCCCGAATGAACGCGCTAAAAATATACGCATCGCCCAACCGGGCCGGAGAGATGGTAATTTCCACCGGGAATTCATGGCCGTCGCGATGAGAGCCCATCATCTCGATACGACGATTCAGAAGGGCACCTTGCCCGGTATCGAGGAAATGGCGCAACCCGCGTTCATGCGCCTCCCGCTCACGGGCAGGAACCACCGTTTCCGACACTCGCCGGCCCAGCGCTTCCTCGCGTTCCCACCCGAAAATGTTGACCGCCTGCGCATTCCAATCCGTAATGATGCCGCCCGCATCCATGGAAATGACGGCGTCGAGGGCCGTATCGACGATGACGCGATTGCGCTCCTGACTTTGCAGCAGCGCAGCTTCCGCCGCGCGCGCCCATTCGCTCTCCTGCTGAGCCTGCCGGTGCTGATCGCGCAATCGCCCCGTGGCCCAGAGCAACAACCCCACCATCGGGAGCCACACGACCACACCCGCAATCCCCAGCTTCCACATCATCGCCCGGATCGGCAACAGGATCACGTCGCGATCCATCCGCAACAGGATCGTCCACTGCAAGCCGGAATAGTCGCTATATCCGTTGGTTTGGGAATAACCCGTTACCACCGGGACGTGCCGTCGCACATGCATTTCTTCGACATATCCCGCCTTCCCCGAGCTGCTCAGCAGCACCGAGGGCAGACCAAGTTCGCGGAGATTGACCCGGTCGACGCCGGAGGAAGAGGACTCTACAAACACCACACCTGCCCTGGTCAGAAATTGATATTCAAAAGGACCGGCCGCGCCGTCCGTCTGTTGGATTTCGCGCACCGTTTCAATGAGGACATCTTCGAGCATCGGCAGCCCAATGCGGGTCGTGACGGCGCCGAGAAACTGTCCGCTGACGCTGATGATGGGGGCGGTAAAAGCGACCGACTCGATCTTGTGATTCGATTCATGAATCTCGACTTCATCGACCTGCACAGTGCCGGTCTGGCGCACTCTGTCAAACCAGCCGCTTCGACTGTAATCCTGGCCGATCATAGACGAGTCCGTCGCCGCAACCATTCGCCCCTGCGAGTCCGTCACGCCCAGCCAGAGATAGACCGGGGCGTTCGTCTCCTTCATCCACTGCAAGTATTCATTGACATATTTTTTGTCGAGCGCGCGATCTGTGAACGCGCGAGACATCATCCGCACATCGGCATGGCGTTCAAAGAGTAACCGGTCGAGCTTGTCCGCAATCTCAGCCGAAGCAAGCGTGAGATTTTCCCCGGTCGCCTCCACCATGCGCACCTCGATGGAGCGCAGCATGACCAGGCCGATGACAAACGCCACGATGGTCATGCCGACAATCAAGACAGGGAGCCAGGGATAGGACCGGCGTGAGGAACCAGCGGGGGGCGAGGCGGTCATCGTCGGGACTCCGTCACAATATAATTCGGCAACAACCGCGCAGGATGATACCACTGCTTGGCTCGCGCCAAGCTCGGGAGACCCGAATCATCCATGGTATTGATCCAACATGCCTCTTTGGCAAGCGCTTGGCGACAGAATTCACGAAACACGAACGGCCCCAGCCCCACAATATCCCGATCCGCTACTTCGAGCAAGATGCAGAACACTGATCGGTTGAGCCATAAGCCCAGCGTATAGGCCCGGATGCGCCCCGCCACTCGCAACACTGCGCCGGTCAGTCCTAACTCAGTTGCGGCGCACAACGCCGTCTCATGGGCGCCGGCCGCATCGTCCAGCAAGGCATTGGCCCACTCATCCGCTCCGGTTCGCTGTTTTTGTTCCCGCCATTCACGATACAGACTCACGCAAGCCGTCTGATCGCGAACATCATAGGGGTCAAGCACCCCGCCCTGTTCGCGCATAAAACGATTGCAGGCTGCGCGAGGTGATCGATAGGCTTCCCCTGCCAGGTCGACGAGATCGGCGGCGGCATACACATAATCCGGTTCTTTTTGAGTGACCTCATACCCCAACGCGCGCAATGCTGGAACGCAGGCTTCCGGAACATTGTCTATCCGGCTGACCGGAGAATCGCCATTCCACTCCCGCATGACGCGAAAGGCCGCGGCGGTCGGTTTATCGATGGGCCCTTTCCCCAAGGGGGGCAAGGTCAGGAATATCCCGTCGGGCGATTCGGCGAACAGGCACAGATGCCCTTCTACGTCGGCCCACGTATAGGCCAATCGATGTCGCCAGATGTAATGGTAGGCGAATGACGCTGCAGCAAGCGGGCTCTCTTGAAAACCGGCGGTGGCGGCCAGCGCGGCCTCAAAGCGCCCTCGGTCCTGAAGCGTGAAGGGCTGCCTACTTATCTGCGTCTTTCCCTGCTGGACACGGTCCGTCACCCTTGTCAATGTCCGCAAGGGAATGACATCGTCCTGAAACCGCCCGATGAGCCTGGGATACCGCGCGAGCGTGACCACCCGCTCATCCTGTTCAATCCATTGCGCCACGGCGTCGGCGGCCTGATCAACCAGGGACGATGACGCCTCGCGCATATACGGACACTTCGTATCCCACCCGAGCACAACATGGGCGTGCTCGGCATCCCACATCAGTGCAAATGGATACAGGCGACAGTCCAGCGGGCGGACCTCATAAATGCGACAGTGCGACGTCGCGCTATCAAACCCCGGGCAGACATAGCCCTCGCCAGACGGGTGAGGAATCAAATCAATCTGTGCGCCTGCGGTCGTCGGAAAGAGTTCCGGTGCCAGACCGGCAGCCACTGCGGATTGAATCTCATCGGCGGTAAAAAATGGACGCAAGAAGCTGTCGTGCTCGGGAAACCGGCAACACACATCACATTGAAGACAAGACGTGTTCGGCACGATCTGCAGGAGAGGCTGCCCTACGGGCCGTGCGGGACTCGGCGGGGAGATTGGAACGAGTGGACTCGTCATGAGCTGCCGCGCATTGTAGCACTAACCTGCCCGTCGTCCTACTATTCGGCATCTTTGCCGTCGCAAGCCCCTCTGTGCCGGCCGGCGGGAAAATGCCGGCGAGCCGCCCTGGCGCCTCGCCGACTTGTACCCGTGCAAGAGCCCATGGTACGATTTGCTCCACCTCGAATCCAACCGCGACTGCGAAGCATGCGACTGCGCTGCGAGCATCGAGGATATTGCATTGGCACTGGTACAACATTCACGTGAGCCGTTGAACTCCGACGAAGCCCGCCGACATTGTCTCGCAATTCGTGATGCGCTCGTACGAGCCGGGGTCTATGGCTCGGCCGAAACGGAACAGGGCACAGCCACGGCCGGTTCCGGAGTCTCGCCGGTACGCTTTCGTCTTTCCCCGGTACCCTTTCCACTTTCGTCGTCTGAAGTCATATCTTTTCAGCAGTTAGGACAAGACCTCCTAGCCTTTTACCGGGCCTTGAACCGTCTCTATCAAGAGAGTGCGCGCGGAACTCAGCCGGGATGGGTTGCGGCCTATCTCGATCAGGGTAAACCGGAATCCCTCATTACCTTCAGCCGGATGAACCGGTTTCGAAACCTGATACCCGGCATCATTCGGCCGGATGTGATCCCGACTGCCGATGGCATGGTCATCACGGAACTCGACTCCGTTCCCGGCGGGATCGGCCTCACGGCGTGTATGACACGTGCCTATGATGATCAGCTCGGGCTCACCCCCTTGTCCGCTGCTGCACCATCCGAACGATCTCCGCTGATTGCCGGTCGTGACGGCATGTTGCAGGGGTTCGCTGCGATGCTGCGCGCTCAGCAGGGCAACCAGGAAGGCTGTCTCGCGATTGTCGTCTCCGATGAGGCGAAGGAGTACCGCCCTGAGATGGAATGGATGGCCCAGCGCCTGCGCGAGATCGGGGTCCAGGCATGGTGTATCGAACCCCGGGCGATTCGTTGTACCGATGAAGGGCTCTTTCTCCGGGATGAGCACGGCCCTCGCTCGATCGGCTTGCTCTACCGTTTTTTTGAACTCTTCGACTTGAAGAACATCCCGAAAGCCGAGCTCATGATGTATGCTGCCAAGAAAGGGCATGTGGCCGTCACGCCGCCATACAAACCGGCCTTGGAAGAAAAGCTGGCCTTCGGGCTGTTCCATCATCCCGAGCTTGAGCCTTTTTGGGAGCAGGCCTTGACCACCGACACGAGAACGAATTTGCGACAATTACTGCCCCGGACCTGGATTCTCGACCCGCAACCGGTGCCTCCGACCGCGGTCATCCCGCATCTCCTCCTCAGCGGGCGGGCTGTATCGGATTTTCGCCGGCTGGCCCAGACGACTCAAAAGGAACGGCAGCTCGTGGTCAAACCTTCCGGGTTCTCCGAATTGGCCTGGGGGAGCAGAGGCGTCTCCATCGGGCATGACCTGCCGCAAGCCGAGTGGGCTGCGGCCTTGGAACACGCGCTGCAGTCCTTTTCGACGACCCCTTACGTGCTTCAAGAATTCCACAAGGGCCGTCTGTTCGAAGCGTCCTATTGGGATGAACGGAGCGACACCCTGGTGCCGATGTCCGGACGGGTTCGCTTATCCCCCTATTATTTTGTTACCGGCGACAAGGCCGAATTGGGGGGAATCCTTGCCACACTCTGTCCGGCCAACAAGAAGATCATTCATGGCATGGTCGACGCAATCATGGCGCCGTGTGCCATCGCGCCAAGCGTGGCCGCCTAGGGGTAGGGTGATGACGAGAATTTGCTCATCGGTTCAATCTTCGGCGACTCACTCTTTTCCCCAATAGGAACTCATGGCTCTGACCTTCTATCATGTCCGATGGTGTCCCGATTGCGCAGTCGTTCGGGACCGTCTCAGTGAATTGAACCTGTCCTACGAAGACGTGGTTGTGCCGGACTTTCGGCCGATGCGAAAACAAGTCTTCGAGGTTTCCGGCCAATATTATGTCCCCGTTTTGAAAGACGGAGACACGGTGCTGACAGAAACCCACGACATCCTCGCTCACCTGCAGACACACTACGACAAGGCGCAGCCGTGACGAGGTCGCTCGGACCCGCTCCGGCCATGCCGAGGATCACAGATCACACGAGATGCCATGGACAGGCGCCGGCCTGCACGACGCGCCCGATTGGAGCGGCATCAGCGAAAGGATAGACCCGTGGAGGATTGGAAACGCATCCTGGCGCAAAGTGTAGTGAAGCCTAAGGACTTGGCTGAACGGCTCGGTGTCGACCCGAAAGAAATCGAAGACATCGTGGGGGACTACCCCATGCGGATTACGCCGACCGTGTTGGCCACCATCAAGGAAAAAGGCGATGCGATTTGGAAGCAGGTGGTGCCCGATCGCTTGGAAATGGCCGACGCGGATGCGGAAGACGACCCGCTCGAAGAAGACCTGATGAGCCCGGTGCCCCACCTGGTCCACCGCTACCCCGACCGTGTGCTCCTCATGGTCACCAACCAGTGTCCGATCTATTGCCGGTTTTGTACCCGCAAACGGCTGGTCGGCAAACCGGGCTTCCTCAAGAAAGGCGAACTGGACCGAGCCATCGCCTATCTGCGGGAACATCAGGAAGTGCGGGATGTGATTCTGTCCGGAGGCGATCCGCTGTTGCTGCCGGATCATTTGCTGGAACGGATCCTCAAATCCCTACGGACTATTCCTCATCTGGAATTGATTCGCATCGGCACACGGGTGCCTGGCAGCCTGCCGGAACGCATCACGCCGAAACTGTGCGAGATGATCAAGAAATATCACCCCTTCTATATGAACCTGCACTTCAACCACCCGGACGAACTGACCCCGGAGGTGAAACGCGCCTGCGGCATGCTCGCCGATGCCGGGGTTCCCCTCGGAGCACAGACTGTGTTACTGAAAGGGGTTAACGACGACCCTGAGATCATGAAACGCTTGATGCATCAGCTCCTCCTGGCACGCGTCAAACCCTATTACCTGTATCAAGCCGATCTGACGAAGGGGACGAATCATTTCCGGACCTCGGTGGAAACCGGGCTGCAGATCATTAAGGCCTTGCAGGGCCACACCAGCGGGATGGCCGTGCCACACTTTGTGATCGATGCCCCCGGCGGCGGCGGAAAAATTCCGCTGCTCCCCGCGGATTATCTGGTCAACCTGGATGAAGATAGCGCTGTGCTGAGGAACTACGAAAACAAGACCTACCATTACCCTCAGCCAAGCTCCGCCCAGGGGCGCGAGTTGCCCATGGTCGGCGCCCACCCGTCCTGGACCTCGACGGTCAACGGCTGCGACGGAGGGGGAGAGCACCTGTGACACCTGCCGGTTCTTCGAAAGGGATTCTGCCGTACCAGCACATCACCCAACTGATCGCCCGCGGCGCCATCAAGTCGCACCATTCAATTGAAGACCGGCAGATCCAGCCGGCCAGCCTGGACTTGCGGCTGGGGAAAAAAGCCTACCGGCTCATCAGTAGCTTCCTGCCGGAATTGTCGGCCATCAGCAGCCGCCTCAATGTGCTCGATTTTTATCAATCCGATCTCGTCATGTATGAGATGGACCTGACGCAGGGCGCCATCCTGGAGAAGGGCCATGTGTACCTGGTGCCCCTCCTGGAGCACCTTGAGCTGCCCGCCACGCTCCGCGCCCGCGCCAATCCGAAAAGCACAACCGGGCGGCTGGATGTGTTCACCCGTGTCGTCACCGATTTGAATGCCGGCTTCGATGAGATCCGGGCCGGCTACAGGGGGCCGCTCTACCTAGAAGTGGTCCCGCGCTCATTCGCCATCAAAGTGCGCACCGGCGACTCGTTGAATCAAATCCGATTCGTGCGCGGGGACGCGACGGTCTCGGATACCGCCCTGCAGAAATTGCACGGTACTGATCCGCTGCTCTTCCGTAACGCCTCCCCCCCGAAGCCGCTTCCCCCAAAAGAGTTCCGCGCGGAGCGAGGTCTGTTCTTGCGGATCGACCTCACCGGCAGCACGCGTGAGGATACGGTCATCGGCTACCGGGCCAAGAAGAACAGTCACGTCATCGACCTGGCCAAAATCGGGCACTATGCGGCCTTGGATTTCTGGGAACCTTTGAAACGGCACCGACAGGACAGTCTGCTCCTGGAACCCGAAGAGTTTTATATTTTGGCGTCCAAGGAACGGATACGGGTTCCGCCCGGCTATGCGGCGGAAATGGTGGCGTACGAAGCGGCCTGCGGCGAATTGCGCACTCACTATGCCGGATTCTTCGACCCGGGCTTCGGTTATGGCGACGGCAGGATGCGAGGAACCCAGGTGGTCCTCGAGGTCCGCCCGCACGATGTGCCGTTCCTCATTCATGACGGGCAAACCTTCTTCAAAGTAGTGTATGATCGAATGCTCACTGTGCCGACCCAAGTGTACGGGGTAGCACTCGGCTCGTCATACCAACGACAAGCCCTCACCCTCAGCAAACATTTTAAGGCCTAAACATGGCACCTCCCAGCGACCTTCCAGATTCCTCCACCCGTCCTTCCTGGCCCCCGCCGCATCGCCCGGACGACGAAAGCGCATCCGAACGCCAAGCGCACGTCTTCGGAATGATGATCGGCACAGCCCTGATGTTCATCGGTTTCCTGGACGTGTTCCTCTCCATCAGCGGCGGATTCGAAATCAATGTGGTCCCGCTGCTGATCTACTTCAGCGGTATCGCCGTCTGGGCCAACGCCGTGGTGGAAAACCCGACCGTCCGCTATTCCTTGATGGCGGGATCCGTCCTGATCAGTCTGGCGTTCTTTCATTACGGCGAGGTCTTGTTCTGGCATAAGCAGGTGGTGTTCTGGTCCACCGTCGCCGTGGTCATGTACTTCATGTTCAAAGACCCCAAACCGGCCGCCTGAATTGCCGCAGGCGGTACTCAACACCCTTCCCCTCTTTCTATCCCGATGACCATTGCCGTCATCATTCCGGTCCTGAACGAAGCCCGTTGCATCGGCCAGACGCTCTCACGCACCGCTGCACTGGGCTTCGACGACATCATCGTCGTTGACGGCGGCAGTTCCGATCATTCCTGCGCAATCGTCCGATCGTTCACCGACCGGCCTGGAGCCGTCCCCGCACCGGCACCTGTTTCCATGCGCCTCGTGACCGCTCCACCCGGTCGTGCGCGGCAACTCAATGCGGGCGCAGCCGCCAGCCTGTGCGATGTGCTGCTGTTTCTCCATGCGGATACCCAACTCCCGCCGAACGCCAGACAGGCCGTCTCCACCGCATTGTCCGACCGGACCTGCGTCGGTGGACGATTCAATGTCCGCTTCGACTCCCGGCGCCTGCCGGCCCGCGTCGTCGGCAGCCTGATGAACCTGCGCTCTGGCTGGAGCGGAATCGCCACGGGCGACCAGGCGATCTTCGTCCGACGCGAGGTCTTCGAGCGGATCGGGCGATTCGCGGAGATCCCCTTGATGGAAGACATCGAGTTCACGCGCCGTCTCAAACGAGCCGGACGCCTCGCCCCGTTGAAGGACCAAGTCGTGACCGCCTTCCGTCGATGGGAGCAGAATGGCCCTCTCCGCACAATTCTGTTGATGTGGACCCTCCGGTTCCTGTACTGGATCGGGGTCAGCCCGCATCGGCTTCAACATTTTTACAGCATGGTGAGATGAATCAATGAGTGCTCAACCCTCGGACCGTCACCAGCCCGTCACCGCAGCTCTGGTGATCTTCGCCAAAGCCCCTATACCGGGACAGGTAAAAACCAGACTCTGCCCTGCCTTGACCGAAGATGAGGCCGCGACGCTTCATGGGAGCTTCGTCCTCGACACACTCGAGCGCACCAAAGCGGCGGCAAACAAGTTCAAACTTTCCGTCGATCGGTTTCTCGCCTGTGCCCCTTCGAGCACGCATGTTTTTTTCAGGATCATGGAAGCGCGCCACGGGGTGACGCTGCTGGAACAGGAAGGCGAAGACCTCGGAGCCAGGATGCGACAAGCATTCGACCGCCTCTTTGCCCACGGGTATCGGCAGATCTGCCTGGTGGGAACCGACGTACCGTCGCTACCGCTCACACATTATCGAGATGCCGTCGAGTCGCTTACCCGCCATGATCTGGTGCTCGGTCCTGCCAAAGACGGCGGTTACTATCTGATCGGGATGACCACGCCGCACCCGGACCTATTCATGGATATTCCCTGGTCAACGGACCAGGTCCTGACACTCACGCATCAGAAGGCCGCCTCGGCAGGCCTGAAGACGGCTCTCCTGCCGGTCTGGAACGATGTGGACACCGTGAGGGATCTCCACGATTTGATCGACGACTGCGCGGCGGATAAGAAACGCCCCAAACAGGAGCGAGTGTATTCAACGCGCACGGCAGGCACCTTGGAGTTGCTCGCCAAACGCCTTCGCACACGCCAGACCTAGAAGGAACTTTATGCCGAACAACGTCGCCCTCATCACCGGCGGAGCCAAGGGAATCGGCCGCGCCATTGCACTCGATCTTGCCGCGCAACACTGGTCCGTAGCCATTTGTTACCGCACCAGTGCCGCAGCCGCGGAGGAAACCGGCGCAGCCATCGTCGCACGCGGCGGCCAGGCCCTCGCCCTGTCGTGCGACGTGTCAGACCCGGACGCCGCCAAGCAGCTGGTGACACACGTCGAGGGACAGTGGGGAAGGATCGACGCCCTGATCAACGGGGCCGGCCCGTACCACCGTGTGAATCTCTTCGACGAAACCACGGCGGGCTGGCGCGAGATGTTCGACGGCAATCTTCACCCGATTTTTTATCTCGGGCAAGCGGTGGCGCCCGGCATGAAGGCCAGGAAACACGGACGGATCATCAATTTCAGCATGGCTAATGCCGATCAGATGGTGGCCCAACCGGAAGTGACGGGACACTATATCGCCAAGGCCGGCGTGCTGATCCTCACCCGCACGCTGGCGAAGCTGCTCGCCCCTTATGGTATTACGGTCAACGCGATTTCACCGGGATTTATCGATTCAGGCAGTGCGCCCCCGGAAGAACTCGCAGGCATGGTGAAACGAATTCCCGCCGGGTACGTCGGGAACGTGGAGGACACGGTAGCTGCGGTGCGGTTCTTATTGAGCGAAGGCGCGCGCTACGTCAACGGCGCCAACCTGCATCTCAGCGGCGGATGGGGCATTTGAAGCGACCTGTCATTTGGCAAAGAAGAGAATCGCGCCGATCATAGCCGCCATGACATAACTTTTGGGATCCTTCACGGCGAACACCACGGGATCATCATCCATGCGATTTCGGTACGCCAGCATCCATACCCGGCTGATCCAGTACAACATCACCGGACACACCAGCCACAGCACATCAGCATGTGAATACAGCAATAGGACTTCTTTACTGCTGATATAGAGCGCTAACACCAATACCGCCAGCAATCCGCTCGCCGTGCCGATACTGGAAATATGCTCCAGGTCCGTCACCCAATACCCTCGTCCATGTAGCCCTTTCCCTTCCGCCTGGCTTATGACGCGCAATTCTGTAAATCGTTTTACCAGAGCAAGGCTCAGGAAGAGAAACAACGAAAACGTCAGCAGCCAATGAGACGGGGCCACTCCTGTCGCAGCTCCACCCCCGTACACTCGCACCGTATAGAGCTGAGCCAACACAATCACGTCCAACAGGACAAACTGCTTCAGGTAGAACGAATACCCTGTCGTCAACGCCAAGTATCCTGCCAGGACAATCAAAAACAAAGGAGGGAGAACGCAGGCCAGCAGGACACCTCCGAGAAGACAGGCTGCAGCCAACAGAAGCCCGAAGGGAATGGACAAGTTGCCTGAGGCAAACGGCCGATGTTTTTTTCGGGGATGCCGCCGATCGGCAGCAAGATCAAGACAATCATTAATGATATACACGGAGGATGCGGAGAAACTGAATGATAGAAAGGCAAGACCTGCCTGCATCATCAAGGTGCTGTTGGTCAGTTGATGGGACGCAACAACCGGAATGAATACCAACACATTTTTCGCCCACTGATGCACGCGTAACGCCTTGGCAACCTGCTTCAACCATTTCACCGGCTCGCTAAAGACCCGGCTGACTGTCGTGAGCGCTTGGGCGCGGCTCACCAATCCGGCGGAGGCGTTGACGACAATCGCTTCGTTCGCCTCAGCCCACACTGGCAAATCAGCGGTAGAGTTTCCTGCGTAGGCAAACCGCCGAGTCCCGTACCGCTCGACCAGCAGCGCCACCTTGCGTTCGCCTTTGAGGTTAATCGAGGCATCACTTCCGAACACCCGCTCATCGAATAACTCGAGATGGGAAGCCACCGCACGGGCGAAACTCACATGACTGGCTGTTGCCAATACCAGTTCCCGCCCGGACTGGCGTTCATTGCTCAGAAACTCAAGCAGATCTTGATCGTAGGGCAATGTGCTGGCATCGAGGGTCACCCGACGGGCGATCTCATGCTTGAAAGAGGCTTTTCCTTTAAGCAACCAGAGAGGAAGCAAGAAGATTGAGAGCGGATTCTGCTTGAGAAGCACCAGCAGTGATTCCCACAGCAAATCGGTCTTGATGAGCGTGCCATCAAGATCGACACACAGCGGGCTTTTGCCTGTAAAGTCCTCACCCATCGGTTATGGGAGAGATTCTATCGGTACGAAGGCAGTTGCGCAAGAAACGACCATGAATTCAGCGATATGAAATCCTTACTCCGAAGAGAGAGGGAGATTGTGTCCTGACGGAGGATCGAGGACCGGTGAATGGCAACCCGGCAATCAGCGACTAAGAATCGGCTCCAAACGCCTTCTTCAGCAGCGGCACCATTTCGCCTTTTGCCTCCATCGGGTCCAGGATATCCGTATCGCCGTAAAACTGTCCGTCGATGAATACCTTCGGCAAGGTCGGCCAATTCGTCAACTTGGTCAACACTTCACGTTTGGCCGGCTGGGACAGGACGTCGATGAGTTCATAGGGGTACCCGTACTTTTCAAAAAAGTTCATGGTTTCCCTGGTAAATCCGCACATGGGCATCGACTTGGTGCCCTTGCCGTATATTAAGATTTTGTTCGCTTTAATTTCCCGCTGAATCTCTTCTTCGATCGGGTCAGCCATCCGTTCCTCCCCCCTTTATTTCTTCACTTCATCCGGTGTCGTGGCCGTAATCTCCAGCGCATGAATACGCCCGTCTTTCATCGGAACGGCTAAAGCTTGATACACCATTCGATGTCGGTCGAGGAGATTCTTGTCAACAAACCCCGTCGAGGTCACTCGCACGATCAAATGGTCCTGCGTACCGGTCTTATCGATCACCGTCACGGCGGCGTCCGGAAACACTTGGCGGATATAGGTGGTCACGGCCTCGGCGGTAATCATCTGCCGGGAGAATAACGCATCCGGGAAGCCGAAGGCAATCTGAACCGCTGACGTTCGCGCGCTGCGTGCGGACGCCTCGACTCTCATGGATGGCAATTTGACAGAGAGCCCGCTACACTAGGTTTTGGTGTGGCTGAGTTCATGCCATGCGCTCACGTCGAATGAAAGGAGAGTTCTCATGATTCAGACAGTTTCACGGCAGCCTCGTGCACTCGCGCGAATCACTCTGTGCGCAGTCCTGATCGCTCTCGGATCCCAGGCAACCCTATCAGTGAAGGCTGCCTCCGCCGCCGATTCCGGCTCGGAAGCGATTCAAGGCTTGGGAAGTTACTTTCTGACCTTACCGTACGGCGGCATCAAGATGGCCGTCGCGGTACTGGGAGCAGTCGCCGGCGGAATGGGGTTTATCTTTACCGGCGGCGACAAAGCCACGGCCGACAAGATCTGGGGACCGGCAATGGGCGGAGAGTACGTCATCACCCCGCAGCATATCCGCGGCGAGAAGGATTTGCATTTCTTCGGAACTGCTCAAGCCAAGTAACGCCCCGTTCGCAGTGGGTCTCTTCCTTCAAGAGCCCATCAACTATCTCAATGCTCGCTTCTCCCGATTCTTGAGAATGTCGGTGGTGCATTTCACGAGGGCTGGTGGAACCCAACCACCAGCCCTCAAATCCCCCTAGCCCGCATATTCCTAAGGCGCTGAAATCATGCTGTTCTTCCCGCTTCCTTCCAAGGCACGTCTGTTGCTGTGCCTTAGCTTCAAGAAGCACGACAGTGGAAACCACCGATTGTCACACCAGAAGGAGGGGATCATGGGAGAATTCAAATCGGGTTTCTTTATGAGTGAATCAGCCTGCAATGGTCGTGTGCTCGTGGTCGATGATGAACCGGACATTCGCAAAGTCGTCAGAATGACGCTGCAGAAAGCCGGCTACGAGGTCATTGAGGCGGAGAACGGAGAGAAAGCGATCGAGGCCATCAATACCGGAGAAAACCGACTGCTGCTGGACGTCCTTATCTGCGACATCCGGATGCCGAAAATCAACGGCGTCGAGGCCATTGCCTACTTCCAGCAGGAATGGCCGCGGGTCCCGATCATTGTGCTGACCGGTTTCCCGGACACCGACATGGCCACCTCCTTCTTGCGCAGCGGCGTCGTCGACTACCTGGTGAAACCCGTGGAAGGAGAAAAGCTGCGCACGGCGGTGGCGAGGGCGATGGAGCAACGAGAACTGGCTCAACTCTAGCGGCAGGCCATGTTGCCGGATGCCTTCCATAACTCGTGTCGGGGAGGTCAGGATACCTCCCCGACCGCGACACGCAACGCGGCGAAGCACGCCTTCGTACCGAAATTCGTGACATCACCAGGAATGCAGGCATGACGCCCGACATCGCGAGGATTGCCATCATCGGAGCAGGAAAAGGCGGGACCGCGCTCCTGGATCTCCTCCATCAGATCCCCGATGTGGACATCGTCGGCATTGCGGACAGGGATCCTGCCGCCCTCGGACTTCAACGAGCGCGGGATTTGAATGTGCTGGTCGAGGAGCGGGTTCAGGATCTCATCCAGAATCATGGCGCCAACCTCATCATGGATGTGACCGGTGATCCGTCCATGGCGCCCTACATTCACGCCATGAAACGTCCTGACGCCGAGGTCCTGAGCGGAGCCGCCGCGCGGTTGTTGTGGAAACTTGTCCAGCATCAATCGAAACTGGAAGCCGAGCTGTTCCAGGCCGATAAACTGGCCGGCCTGGGCTCCTTCGCCGCCGGCATCGCGCATGACATCAACAATCCGCTGCAATTGATTCTCGGACTCGCGGAAAATCTGGCGGACGAGCAAGACCCTGCTGTCATCCACAACCAGGCACGCGACATCACCGAGGCCGTGAAGCGCACCAGCGCCATCTGCCGCGACCTGACCCGGTACGCGAGACGCAACGGCACCGGCGAAGATGTCATGGTCAATCTCAACACCAAACTGGACGAAGCGCTGAGAATCGCCCGCTATGCTGTGACCCTGCAGGATGTCACCGTCGTGAAACGGTACGCCGAAGAGGCCACGGTGCGTGGGAATCCCGACGAACTGCTCCATGTCTTTGTCAATTTGATCACGAACGCGGTCCAAGCCATTCAGCACCGCGGCACCTTGACGCTCCAGACCAGCGTCGGACCCGACGGACTGGTCAGCGCCTCCGTCAGCGACACGGGATGCGGCATTCCCAAGGAGTCCTTCTCGAAAATTTTTGAACCGCTGTACACCACGAAACCCCCCGGGAAAGGCACGGGGCTGGGGTTGTACAATGTGATGTCGGTGATCTCGAAAATGGAAGGGCACATTTGCGTCGACAGCGACGTGGGTGTCGGCACAACCTTCCGGATCGAATTTCCACAGATGCAACCGACAACATCATGCACGCCCCTATAACGATCACCCGGCGCCCCTTTTCCAACCCTCTCGGGTGGGGGCTGAAACGCAAGCTCATCGTTTCGATGCTGCTGGTCGGCGTGGTCCCCTTGTTGCTCGGCCTCGGTATGGCTTTCCTGCAAGGCTCCAAAGAGATTCAGGTTGTCAGCGGCGAAAGTTTCCAGGCTCTGGCCACGGAGGCAGCCAGAAAATTGGACTTGCTCGTGGCCGAGGAAGTGGCCAGAACATCGCGCATCGCCGTCCACCCGGATGTCATCCGCCAACTGGAACACCACCGCGACCGGCTGCAAACCGCCGACAAGACGTTGTCCTCCGCGGCGATCACGCAACAGAGGACACGCTGGGCCGAGCAGGACCCGGCCGCACTCAAAGCCCTCACCGAGAATGCCACCGCCCTTCTCCTGCGAGGATTTTATGCCGGTTCGCAGAACGAGTCTGACCTGCTGCTCCCCCAGGTCGTGCGCGCCGCCACCAAGAAACTGTTCATCACGGACGTGCAAGGAAATTTGTTCGCCGCCCTGACGCCAAAACCCAGTTTCGCCCACGCGGACAGCTCCTGGTGGAAGGGCGCCTTCAACAAAGGCGTCGGCCAGCTGTACATTGAAGATCTCCACTTCGACGACCAGGCCAACGCCTATGTCTTCAGCATCTCCCTGCCGATCATGGACAGCCTCCGATATGAAGTGGTCGGCGTCCTCCATCGAGTCATTGATGCCAAGGAGTTCTTCTCCCCCTCGACTCACCCGATTCGGTTCGGCAAGACCGGCCATGTCATGTTGATCGACAGCCGAGGAACGGTGCTGAGCTGCCCCATTCTCCCGACGGGCGTTCGACTCTCAGACCCGTCGTTGATTCCCCAGGTGACCGGGCGACAGCCGGGCTGGGTCACGGCCGACAGTGACGGGCACGGCGGACAAGGCACCGCCATCATCGGATTCTCGCTGCTTCCCGAGACCAGTCGCGCCACAAACGGCTCTCTCGAGAGCGGCGCCTGGCATACCTTCGTCTGGCAATCCTCCGACGAACTCTTCGCGCCGATCCGTCATCTCATGACGTGGATGATGGTCCTGGCATCGATCGCGCTCTGCTTGCTCGCCACCCTGGGATATTTCGCGGCCAGCCGAATCGTGACGCCGGTCCGCCGGTTGCAGGAAGCGGCGCGTCTCATCGGGCGGGGAGAATGGCAGGAGCCGATTCACATTCACACGGGCGATGAGTTGGAAGAGTTGGCGACCGAATTCAACCGCATGCACACTCAGTTGGAGGCCGCGTTCGCCGGCCTGAACACCCAGGTCGAGGAGAAAACGCAGGAAGTGCAGTACCTCCAAAAATCCACCGATCAGGTCCTTGACGCCGTGCCGACCCCGATCATCATGATCGACCAGCAGGGCCTCATCCAATACATGAACCGGGCTTCGCGTGAATCCTTACAGGCGCAGGAAGAAAACTGGTCGTCCCGCTCCCTGTTCGATCTGCTCCCCATCGACGAGGATCATCGCCAGGCCCTGCGGCGGGACCTGCGACTGGTGGAGGGAGGCAGCTCCCTCGCATTACCCCGCCCCGACCGGGAACAGTCGCCGAAGCAGGCGCGCGACCCTCTCAATCAGGCGCTTAGCTCCACATCACCCTCAACCCGGCGCGAACTGCGTATCGGGCCCCATCTGTATCAGTATGAGTGGTTCCCGCTGGAAAGCCGCAGCGGTGCGGGAAAGCGGTTCGGACTCGTTCTGCGCGATACCACCGACGAGAGCCGGCTGCAGGACCAGCTCATTCAAGCCGAAAAATCAGGCAGCCTTGACGTGCTGACCGCCGGCATCGGCCATGAACTCAACAACCCGCTGTTCGGCATTCTTGGCCTCGGGGAAGCCATCCAGGAGGAAGGAGATCTGGCACGCGCAAAGGGGTATGCCCAGGACATCGTCGGCCATGGCCGGAAGATGGCGGCCATTATTCGCGACTTCACCGGAGTGGCGACGCGCGAGTCAAAGAGTCAACGGACGCCGGTCGATGTGACCGCCCAACTGGAACAGGCACTGGCGATCGTACAGACCTCTCACGAGTGTCTCGGTCTCAACATCCAGAAACACTATGTGGCGATCTCCCCGGTGACGGCGCTGCCGGACCAGCTCCGGCTGGCCTTCATCAACGTCCTCACCAACGCCATTCAGGCCATGAACGGGCGGGGCGACCTCTGGTTGACGACAGAGGAGCAGGGCGACCTGATCACCATCAAAATCAGGGACAATGGGCCCGGCATTCCCAAGCAGCATCTCGGCAAAGTCTTCGATCCATTCTATACGACCAAAGGGCAGGGAGAAGGATCAGGGCTCGGACTCACCGTCGCGCAACGGTTGATTAAGAAATTCGGCGGCGAAATCCGACTGGAGAGTCCCGAAGGCCAGGGCACCACCTGCGTCATCACATTGCCGGCCGATAAGACTGCGGCACGGAAGGAGGAGCCATGCGTCTCATCCTGACACTCGTTCACGCGCGGACGTTGTGGCTGGCGCTGGTCCTGGCCTGCGCCTCTGCCGATTCATTACAGGCAAAAGATGTCACGCCGCCGGCAGGCATCTCACCGGAAAAGGTCGCGGACTTCGTACATGCCGTCCTGGATGCCGACCGGACGATCTATACGGACCAGGTCGTCAACCGCATGCAGGCGAAGGGCATCGTATCCGCGGCAGAACATTGGGAACATGAAAATGCCCTCCCGCTGCCCGCGCAGTTCCTTCAACATTCGGGCAAGCTTGTCGCCGAATCCGGACGCGGCATCCGCTACCGTCTCATTAGCCTCTGGCCGATCTACCAACGCAACGCTCCCGCCACGGATTTGGAGCGCCGGGCCCTGGAAAGTTTTGCGCAGACCCCCGATCGGCCCTTCACCGGCATCGTCACCAGCGGCCGCAAACAATACTTTCAAGCCGTGTATTCGGATCGCGCGATTTCCAGCGCCTGCGTAAAGTGTCACAACAGCCACCCGCTGAGTCCCAAGCGTGACTTCGCCTTAAATGACGTGATGGGGGGTATGACGATCACCATTCCCCTCGACTGATGATGGAAACGGCGGCAAGTTGTCTGGTCAGGACTTCGCGGACGGCGCAACCAGCGGCGGTTGGTATTCATCCCGGTAGATCTGCAGAGCGGTCAAGAAAAGTCCGACTAAAATCGGCCCCAAAAACAGGCCGAGGATACCGTAGACCGCCAGCCCGCCGAGCACGCTGAACGTCAGCAATAAGACGGGAATCTGCGCCCCCTGGCCGATGAACAGCGGCTTCAGGATCTGGTCGATGGTCGAAACCACCCCAATCCCCCAGGCCAGCATCACCAAGCCCTTGCCCACAGAGCCGGTCCACAAGAGATACGCAGCCACCGGCCCCCAGATGAGCGCCGTGCCGCCGAATGGCAGCGGAGCCAACAGAATGGTCAGGGCCATCAGCACCATCGGAAATGGCACTCCCAGCACGGCATAGGCCGCCCCGGAGAGCAGTCCCTGCGCGATTGCCGTCAGCACGATTCCCTTGACCACGGCGCGAATGGTTTGATCCAAACGGACAAGAATTTTGTCCTTATGCGAGGCTTCGAGCGGGATCAGACTGTAGAGCGATGCCAGCCAATGCCGGCCGTCCTTAAAGAAGAAAAACAGCGTAAACACCATGACCAGAAAATCGACGACCAGCATGAACACGTCCCGCACGAGATCGGTCACCCCTCCCACGATAAACCTGCTGAATGTCTTGGCACTCGACAGCACGAACTGTTCAAGGTCGCTCTCCTGCCCCGTGAACCGTTCCAACCACTCGCGCGCAACGCCGCCGCCCGGCAGGCGCGAGAGGCGGTCCGGCAGCTGCTGGACGCCTCCGGAGGCGATCCATTCACGCACCGCGCGGTCGGCGGATCCGGCCTCCTTGACCAGCATGACGCTGAGGACAACCAGCGGCACCACCACCAGGGCGAGTGCAGCCAGGGTGAGGAGCACGGCGGAATGCGACTCCTTCCCGCTCAGCCAGGCCGTCAATCGAGCATGCAGAGGAAAGCAGAGATGCGCCAGAATCACCGCCCAGAGGACCGGAAAGACAAAAGGGCGAAACATCAGGGCCATCTGATAGAGTAGGGCCAGCAGCACGCCGAAGAAGCAGACTGCAAAAATCTGTCGTCGATTCATAACATGGAAGAGTCGAACGGGTTCCCGCCGTTGATAACAGAACCTGCCCAGGATGTCACGCGCAAGTCTTGCGACCGCCGTGCCTGAACAGAGTGCTGCCGCTATGCGGACGGAACAGACGTGAGCTGGAAGGCACGCCGGGACCGGCGGCCTGAGACCGAGAAGGGGCACTGCTCAGGCGTTTTCTCCCAACATGGCGACCGCCTTGGGACGCTGCGAGGAAATTTCCCGTACATTGCCGGGGAGCTTCTGAGCATCGTCGCCCCACGAGGTCACACCCATATCCGACATGCCCTGAAACTTCGCCCCGTCTTCCATGGAGAATGCCGGCGCATGCACTTCGCCGACGAGCAGACCGGTCTTCAATAACTGAAGTCGCTCCGTCGCCCGCACCGTCGCCTTGACTTTTCCGCTACAAATGATGGTCCCGGCGGTGATGGTGCCCTGCACGACCCCGTCTTCGCCGATCACGACCGTTCCGGTGGTCTGAAGATCGCCCTCCAGCCGGCCGTCGATCCGCACGGTGCCTTCCACATGGATTTCCCCTCTGAGCAACACGCCTTTGGCCAACAGGGTGATATTGTCGCTTTCCACAAAGCCGGGCTTCTTCATCATCACGAGCTCCTTGTCGCAGGCAGTGGCGGATGAACCGGAGAACCATCTCAACATAAGCCGAGCCTACACCAGCTCTCCGATCACACCTAGAAAAAACCAAAACTGCGCTTCACCCGTTCCCAGATCCCGCTCCCATGCACTTCGCAGTACACCGACGGCTCCGTGCCTTCGATAAACAGCTCCGCCGAACGTTGCGGACATTTCGAGGTCGCCAACTGGGAGGACTGCGGATCGATGTCGCGCGCGACCACGGCCGGCGGCATGACAAAGTCATGCGGTGCTGCCGGCATGATCTGACGCACAAACTCCACCCACATCGGCAGCGCCGCCTGCGCTCCGGTCAGGTGCAACGCCTCCTCATCATCGAATCCCACCCACGCACCTACCACCACATCCGGCGTATAACCGACAAACCAGGCATCGCGATACCCATCCGTCGTCCCCGTCTTTCCCGCCACAATACCGCGCAGGCCCATCGCTTTTGCTTTCGCTGCAGTCCCGCGTTCGACGACCCCCTTCAACAAGGACGTCATGACATAGGCTGCTTGTGGCGACACGACCTGATGCCGCGCCGGGGTATGATGCCAGGCCGGGTCCCCTTCCGGAGTCATCACCGCCTGCAGCGCCGTCGGCGACACGATGAGGCCCCCGTCGGCCAGAGCCCCAAATGCCGAGGTGATCTCCAGAAGGGAGACGCCGGAGGTGCCTAACGCGATGGAAAGATTCTCGGCCAGCGGACTCCGGATTCCCAGTTTCTCCGCCAATTGGAGGATTCGCTTCGTGCCGACCATCTGCGCGATCTTGACCGCCGGAATATTCAGCGACTGTTCCAACGCCGTTCGCAGGGACACCGTGCCGTGGAATTTGTGGTCGTAATTCTGGGGAGCCCATCGGCCGGCGCCGGATTCAAAGGTCACCGGTTCATCGACGATCGAGGTCGCCGCCGTAATCGGTTGTCCACCGGCCAGTTCGCGGCGGGCGTCCAGAGCCGCGAGGTATACCAACGGCTTGAAAAGCGAACCGGGCTGGCGCTTCGCCTGCACCGCCCGATTGAATTGGCTGGCGCGATAGTCGCGGCTACCCACCATCGCAAGAATGCCGCCGGTTTTGGGATCAAGCGCCACCAGCGCCCCCTGCACGACATGAGGATGTCCCTTCAGTGCCGGATAGGCCGTTTCCAGCTTGGTGAGTTCACTCTCCAGCGTCTGAGAAGCCAACCGCTGTAATACCGGATCGAGTGTCGTATAGGCCCTGACACCGTCCGGAAGCGGCGCGCCGGTCGCCTCTTCCACCTGCCTCAACAGGTAATCGACGAAGAACGGCGCATCGGCCAATGTGTCCTGCGGCGGCATCACCTGAACCGGCGCCTTGACGGCCTGCGTCCAGACTTCATCGCCGATGAGTCCCTGTTCATGCAGCCGGCCCAGCACCACATCGCGCCGCTGTTTAGCCAATACGGTATTCCTCAACGGCGAATAGGTATTCGGCCCCTTGATCATGCCCACCAGCAACGCCGCCTCCTCCAGGCTAAGCGCATCGACACGTTTGCCGAAGTAGCGGTGCGACGCTTCCCCCACGCCATAGATCGACACGGAGCCGACCTGGCCGAGGTAAATCTCGTTGGCATAACTTTCGAGAATGGCTTGTTTCCGGTATTTCGCCTCCAGCACCAATGCGGCAATGGATTCTTTCAGCTTCCGTCCGAAGGTGCGCTGCGGAGAATAAAACAGGTTTTTTGCCAACTGCTGCGTGATCGTGCTGCCGCCTTGAATGACCGTTCCCCGGGTCACATTCGTCCACACTGCCCGCCCCACGGCGATCGGATCGATGCCAGGATGGCTGAAGAATCGCCGGTCTTCGATGGCCAGCAGGATGTCCAGAAACCGCGGAGACAGATCGTCGTACGACACCCATTCCCGCACCTGTCGAGAGGCGCCGCGCAACCCGCTGATCAACTGCGGCTCCAGATAAGCGGGAAACAACTCGTCGCCGGTCTGAATGGAGAGCACCCGCGCCACCCGCCCTTGATCGAGCACTAAACGGGCCGGCACCGGTCGCAGATGAAAGTCGGCGAACTCGTGCAGATAGATATCGATCTCGGCCGGTGCGACGCGATACTCCCCTGGCGCGCGCACCGCCGTCTCGACGGCCTGGTACCCGAGCCGGTTCAGGCGCTCGATCAGATGCGAGGAGGCAATGTCCAATTCGGGCTTCAGCAGAAACGGCGCGCCGTAGATGAGGCGGGGAGGATGCTCGTCGCCTGTCGGCAGCGCGAGACTGGCGGAGAGGTAGAGTCCGTAGGCCACGGCGCTCCCCGCGGCGAGGAACAGGATGCCCGCCAACACCAACAGCCCTCGAACGAACCAGCGTCTCGCGGACGTCACCACCGGATCCCCATGTCGCCGAGCATACGCGATCCCGCGAACGAAATCATACTCATAGGCATTATTTCAGATCCACGCAACAGGGATCCCTGCTTGACAAAGCGTCTTCCGTCATCTTAGATGGGCGCCACAAGAACGGCCGGCTACGATCTTGTACCTAGACTTATCCATACGAGGGAATCACCGGTGAGCACGATGCGCCTCCTGACTGCCAACGCCTCGCAAAAAACCGACCTGCCTGCGGCGCATCTGCCGCACCGCGGCGAACGCCAACAGGGACTTCCCTGGAAGCAACCGGGTCGCGCGGCCGCGCGGTTCTTCCTGGCCTGTAGCGCTCTGTTCGCCGCAATGGCGGCCACTGTTCCCGCGCCGGTGTTGGCCGGAAGTTTTCGCATCTACGACCACAGCGCCTCGGCGACCGGCCAGGCCTCGGCCTTCACGGCTCAGGCCGATGACGCGTCGGCCGGGTACTACAATCCTGCCGGCATGACCCAACTGCGCGGCGTTCAGCTCTCAGCCGGCACCACGCTCATCGCCGGCGGATTCTCGTTTCAGAATGCCGCAGGCACGCAGGCGAATGGAGATCTCCGCGGCAGTGTGGCGGTTCCGCCTCCGTCCAATCTGTACATGACGGCCAATCTCAAAGACCTCGGCATCGGCTCATCCGACAGCACCGCCATCGGTCTGGCCGTCTTCAGTCCGTTCGGCACCTTGACCCGCTGGCCGGACAGCAGCCCCTTTTCCACGGCCACCACCAAGGCTGCATTTGAGCTGATCGACATTCGCCCCTCCATCGCCTTCAGGCCGCTCCCGGATCTGGCCATTGGATTGGGAGCGGACGTGTATACCTTTTCAGGCGCCTTCGGAGAAGGACAAGTTGAACGGCAGTTTCGCTGGCCGGGAGGACTGGGCATTCCGGCCGGTACCGGCATGGAGTTGAACGGACGGGACACGGCTGCAGGCTTCAATGCCAGCCTGCTTTATACCCCATTGCGGAATGAAGACGGCCGTCCCCTCGTCAATATCGGCCTCATCTATCGCAGCCAGGCCACGCTGCACCTCGACGGCCAATTGCTCGCCGGTGGTGCCCGTGTCGCGGATGCTCGCACGACCTTTGTGGTCCCGCAAGTCCTCACCGGGGGCATCGCCCTCTGGCCCGTCCGTAATAAAGATCGCGAGTGGAAACTGGAATTGGATGTGGACTACACCGGGTGGAAATCCGTCCGCAACCTCGATACGCGCCTGTCGAACGGACTCACCATCGCCACCCCGGCCAATTGGATCAGCGGTTACACCGTCATGATCGGGACAGAACACAAATGGCTGAACCCCGAACCGCTTCCGGATTGGGACATCGCCTTGCGCGCCGGTTACTGGCACTCGCAGAAGGCGATTCCTGACCAGACCTTCAACCCCGCCATCCCCGACGGCGACAACCATGCCGTCTCCACGGGAATCGGCTTCATGTGCCGGGACCACGGCCGGTTCCTCGGCATCATTCCCTGCGGGGGATCCGACAAAGCGTTCAGTCCCAAGGGACTCGGCATCGATCTGGCTTACCAGGCGATCTTGTATGAAGCCAGAACCGTCGCCGGCAATGTGAACCCGACCGTCAACGGAACGTACCGCACCACGTTGCATGTCGGGTCGCTCAATCTTCGTGTGAATTTTTGATGCCCGCCCCTTCATTGGTCGTGCTAAAGTACGCTATCTCGAAGGGTTTGCACATCGCGACTATCTGACGGGTACCGCGTACACGAGGAATCTGTCATGGAGCGAGGCCTCCCCATGGATCGCCCGGCCCACACCGACCCGGCCACGGATCTTCAAACCCAACAAGTCTATGTTCTGTACCGCAACATGCCCACCGGCGTGTTGGCGAGCGCCATCAACGCCGCCATCCTCGCTGCGGTGGAATGGCCTGTCGTTCCACATACTCCCCTGCTGCTCTGGGTCATCGTCTTGTGGATCGTCGCCGCCGCGCGGGCGATCCTGATCTTCAACTACCGTCGGGCGACACCTGCAGCCTGGAGCAGTGCCGATTGGCACCGTTGGATGCTGGTCGCCACCACCATGGCCGGGGTCGGGTGGGGCAGTAGCGTCTATTTTCTCACGCCTGAAATTCCTCTCCCCTATGAGCTGGTTCAGCTGTTCGTGCTGGGCGGCATGACCGCGGGAGCCGTGTCCGTCCTGTCGGTCTCCTTTCCGCTGTTCCTCTGCTATGCCTTGTCTGTGACCCTCCCCATGCTCGGGCATCTCTTTCTCAGCGGGCAGGATTTTCATGTGATCATGGGGATGATGGGCGTACTGTTTCTCTTTGCCACGATCCACTCTTCCTGGACCTTCAACCACGTGCTGCTCTCCTCTCTGCGCCTGCAGTTGGAAAAGCTTGCTCTAGTGCAGTCGCTGACGACGCGCACCGAAGCGGTGGAGCGGCTGAACCAGGAAATCACCAAAGAGATTCACGATCGGCGCGCGATCGAAGAGCAATTGCGAACGGTGCAAAGCGACCTCGAGCAACGCATCGCCGAGCGTACAGCCGATCTGGCCCAAGCCAACACCAGGCTCCAGGACGAAGTCATCGAACATCGGCGGACGGAGGGGGCCCGGCTGTCGAGCGAAAAGCGGTTCAACTACCTCACCGACAATCTCAATCAGGGCGTGTGGTTTGCCCAGGCGCACCCTCCTCAAGTCTTATACGTCAATCCGGCCTTTGAGCGGATTTGGGGACTGCCGGCCGCGCGATTTTACGAGAACCCCAAGCTTTGGCGGGATTGCGTGCATCCGGACGATCAACGGCTCCTTGTTGACATCTACGACGCGGAACTGGCCAGTCCGACAGGCCGCGACGTGCAGCTGCTCTATCGAATCGTGCGGCCCGACGGCAAGATTCGCTGGATACACGATCGGATGGTCATCCATCGGACCGATACGGGCGACGTCGATAGTCTAAGCGGCATCACGGAGGACATTACGGATGCCAGGGAGCTGGAAGACCAATTGCGGCAGGCGCAAAAAATGGAAGCGGTCGGACGATTGGCCGGAGGCGTGGCACACGATTTCAACAACGTGATGACCGTGATCCTCGGCTATAGCGCAGTCTTGCTCCAGGAGTTGAGCCAGAATTCTTCAGCCCGCTACTTCGTGCAGGAAATTCAACGCGCCGGCGAACGCTGCGCGGCGCTCACCGGCCAATTGCTGGCCTTCAGCCGCAAACAAATGCTTCATCCTGTGTCATTAGATCTTCATCGGGTGATCCGGGATCTCATGGCGCTGTTGAAGAGCCTGATCGGTGAACACGTCACCATCGTGTTGCAGCTCGACCCCAATCCTCGATGGGTGAAAGCAGATGCCGTCCAGCTCGAACAGGTCCTGCTCAATCTGGCCGTCAACGCCCGCGACGCGATGCCGCAGGGCGGCACATTGACCATCGACACCTGCCAGGTCTTCCCGAACGAGGTGTGGGGACCGAGCCACGACTCGCGCACCGCCCGCACGTATGTGCGACTGCGCGTGCACGACACGGGAACCGGGATCGACCCGGCCACGAAGGCCAAAATCTTCGAGCCGTTCTTTACCACCAAACCGCCGGGGCGGGGAACCGGGCTGGGCCTCTCCACGGTCTATGGCATCGTGCACCAAAGCGGAGGCACAATTTCCGTCGAGAGTACGGTGGGCCAGGGCACCACGATGACGGTCCATCTCCCGGAAGTCGTGCCTCCCTATATCGCCTTGCCGCCTGTGTCCTCCGAGCCAGACCACAAAACGGGGACAGAAATCATTCTCCTGGTGGAGGACGAACCCTCCGTCCGTCTGCTCACTCAGCATATTCTCCGCACACACGGCTACACGGTGCATGAAGCGGAAGACGGTTTCCAAGCGTTGGATCTGATCCGCCGCAACACGCTGCACATCGATCTGTTGATTACCGACCTGGTGATGCCCGGCATGAACGGCAAGGAGCTTGCCGCGCGGTTGCGAAGCCACTTCGGCGATTTGAAGGTCCTCTACATGTCCGGGTACAGCGAGAACTCGCCCGTCACGGGAGCTGAGGCTCAGGGGCAAACGACCTTTCTGCAGAAGCCCTTCTCCCCCGAAGACTTGATCCGCCTGGTGCGAGAGATCCTGCACTCGGTCTCCTCCGCCTAACCAGGACAATTCTCATATCGTCGCGAGGTCTTCCCAACCGAATCCCGCGGGGTCAGGGATCGGGCGGGGGAGCAAAGGACTACTCCACCGGAGGAGGAAGAGAGGGGCGACCCACCGGCATACCGATGGTCGCCGGATGCGTAATCCATTGCGGCAACAGCGACCCGCTCACCATTCCAACCACCGCCACGAAGGCCCCCGCCAACTGCGGAGGCCAGACCTGATCCGGCGTCACGGACGCCTCCAACACCAGCCAGGTCCAGAGCCCGGCGACAATGGCGAACACCGCCCCTTGGGTCGTGGCTCGCGGCCAATACAATCCAGCCACCAACGGCACAAACGCGGCCACGAGCGTGACTTTGTAGGCGCTCTCGACCATCTTGAAAATACTGGCTTCCGAGTGAAGGGCAAACAGCAACACGATGGCGGCAAATCCCACTAGCACCGATCGCATCACTCGCAGCAATCCGCTGTCGCTGATCGTAGGCACAAACCCCTTCACAATGTTTTCGCTGAATGCGACCGATGGCGCCAGTAAGGTGGCCGACGAACAGCTCATGATCGCGGACAGCAGGGCGCCGAAAAAAATGATCTGCGCCGCAATGGGCGTGTGCTGCACAATCAAGGTGGGCAGAATGAGTTGGGAGTCCCGCTCCAGCAGCTCCGTCACCTGCGCCGGATCGACCAGCGTAGCCGAGTAGGCCAGGAACATCGGCACGAACGCGAAGAAAAAATACAGCGTCCCGCCGAGCACGGATCCCCGCGCAGCCGTGCGTTCGTCCCGCGCCGACGTGATGCGCTGAAACACATCCTGCTGAGGGATCGATCCGAACATCATCGTGACCCAGGCGCCCAGGAAAGGAATCCAGGAATCCAACCGTGCCGGAGGAAAGAACTCTAACTTCCCCGCCGCCGCCGCGTGGCTCACCACCCTGCCCACTCCACCGGCCAACCCGCTGATCACCGACCCGATATAGAGCATGCCGCCCATAATGATGGTGATCTGGACGAAGTCGAGAATCGCCACCGAGAACATGCCGCCGAACGTGGTGTACGTCAGGACAATGAGCGCGCCCAGCACCATGCCGGCCGACTGGGTCATCGCTCCGTCCGTCACGACATTGAACACCAGACCCAGCGCCTTGATCTGCGCCGACACCCACCCGAGATAGGAGGCCACAATGCAGAGGGTGCACAGCACCTCGACCGCGCGGTTGTACCGCAAGCGGTAAAAGTCCCCGATCGTGAGCAGATTCAATCGATACAGTCGGCGGGCAAACAACAATCCTGCAAGAATCAAACAGAGACTCGATCCGAAGGGATCGGCCACCACCGCTCGCAGCCCGTCCTTCACGAAGGTGGCGGAGATGCCGAGCACAGTCTCAGCCCCGAACCAGGTCGCAAATACGGTGGCAGTCACCACAGGGAGAGGCAGGCATCGCCCGGCGACGGCAAAATCTTTGGTGTTGTGCACGCGAGTCGCTGCGTAAAGCCCGACCCCGACCGAACAGGCAAGATACAGAATCACGAACGAGAGGAGCATGGGACCATTCGCGTATCGGTGAGACGACACCCGCCGGTGGCGGCGGGCGAGGGGATTGTAGCGGCAGAACAGCGCTTGCGCAATGGCGGGAGAGAGGGAGCACACTCGCAGTCTATTGCCGAAGAGACCGCCTGCGCGGACTGCGCCCGCGCAGGCCGGTCGCGCCTCTTCGGGAAGAACGGGCTATTCCGTCTTCGCTTTCAGTTCCTTGACCTTGCCCTTGGCCTTCTCCATGGCCGCATTCCCTTTCCCCTTGGCGCGCTCCACTTCGGCTTGAACCTTGTTTCCTTTGGCTTGTTCGACTGCGGCCTTCGCCTCGCCCTTGGCCTCCTCGACCTTCGCCTTCGTGTCGCCCTTGATCTCTTCCATCTTCGCTTTCATTTCACCGGCCCAACCGAGGGATACCACGCCGAACATCGCAAGCACCAACGCCGCAGTGGAAATAGACAACTGTTTCATACGCATCCTCCTTGTGAGAATTGTGAGTGGCTACTCCATCCGGCTACCGCGCCGGCAGTCTCTGCTAATCGCAACACCTTCGCAACTCCTGAAACCGCCTACGGAATACCATTGATCACCTTGAGCATGCAACCACCAACAACGACGATCGATGACGAAGAACGACCATTTCGTTGACTTCGCATCTCGCTGTGATACGAATAGGCCATGCGTTACTCACTCTACTTCGCTTGGGTGCTGGCCGTCCTGTCCATTTGCGTTCTGACGACACTCGCCTCGTTTCCGACACTCGTGAACGGGGAGCGTTCTCCGGAACCGCAGATCACGGCGGGAGCAGAGAAACTGCGGACGATCAAGATTCACCGGTTGCGGTGTAATCCCTTTTCGTCCTCGTGCCATCTTTCCAAACACAAGCCACAACACAAAATCCCTGCCTAGCCGAACGACGCCTTCCGCTACGACAAGGGAATCCGTGTCTTGTGCGCCTCCAACCACTGCGCAAACGTCTGCACCCCGGAATTAAGCGTCCGGGCGATCTCCGGATCACGAGCGGCGCAAAACACTGCATTGAAGTCACGTTTGAACTGAAACATGTTGCCCAGATCATCCGCTCCGGGAAACCCGAACGTCCGATAAACCTCCGGCAGCACGGCGTTGTAGCGCACCTCCCGCCCGAGAGCCTTCGTCAGGGCGGCGGCCATTTGTGAGCCGGTGAGATGTTCCCCCGCTATGCCGACGGTCCTTCCGAGATACGCCGCCCGCTTCTTGAAGATTCCCAGCGCGCACTTCCCGATATCCTCCGCCGCAATTCCAGGCAGTCTGGCCTCTCCCATGGGAAGGGTAAAAGCAAGCGTGCCATCCGGTCCTGGTTTCGGCCCCATACCGAAGTGAATGAGATTGTCCCAGTAAAACGAGGTGAGCAGGAAGGTGGTAGGGACGCCGAGCTGCTTGAAGAGCTGATCGGCTTCACCTTTGGCATCGAAATGCGGCACCTTGTACTTACCCAGCAGCGTCGGCATCCGGTTATCGGAGAGGGGAACCCAGCGGCGGGTGTCCTCGAGCGTCGACCAGACCACATGCTGCACACCGGCGGACTTGGCGGCATTCGCCATCGCCTCGGCTTCGGCAAATTCTTTTTCGGGAGAACAATGCGCCCAGAAAAACGTCACACAAAACGCCCCGCTCGCTCCGATAAATGCCCGTTTCAAACTCTCTACGTCATGCACATCGGCTGGCGCGACTTCTGCACCGAGTCGCGCCAGCTCCTTAGCCTTGTCTGAATGCACATCCCTCGTCAACGCGCGCACCGTCAAGCCACAGGCAGGATTGGCCAGAATCGCGCGCACTAGTCCACCGCCCTGCATGCCGGTCGCCCCGACCACCGCAATCACCTGTTTCTCTGCCATATCCCTCTACTCCTTTCCGTATCTCTCCTAAAGACGTCACAGCGAACATTCCTGCGCTGTTTCTGTCAACGGATCTTCGAGTAGTTCGTTTCCCCGACTGTGTGAGTCATATCTGGCCTTCACCGCCGGGGCCATGATAGGCTATCGGTAGCTAGCCAGGGAGGAACGTCATGGTACGTCTTACGACTCACCGATTGGAATCCCCTCGGCAATGGTTTGCCTCGATGGCAATGGGATTGAGCGCCGTTCTGTTTGTCATTCCCGTTCATGCCGCTGAAATGTCCGGGCCCTGGGAATGTTCAAACTACACGGGGGACGCCCATACCCGATGTTTGCAGGCCTTTATTGAAATCCAACGCGAAAAAATCTCGAAACTGGAGGCGGAGGTCCACCTCCAACAAAGCACCGTCGGCCAATTGAAGGATCAGGCCGAGCGGCAAAGTGTCATCACCAGCGACCTGCAGCGGCAAATGGCTGAGCAGTCCTCCTCGGTCTCCTCTTACGCTTACGTGGCGCCCGGTATGGCACCCGGCTTGTTGTATGGGTACCCTTCCGTCGGCTTTGGCCTCTATCTCGGACGCCCCTGGATTTATGGCTCTCCCTTCTATGCGCGCCCCTACGCCTGGGGGCCGCGCTACTATCGGCCCTACTACGGGCGGTGGCATCGGCGCTGGTAAACACCGAGCCTGCTACCTCGCTTCCGGCAGCAGGTCCACGGCCAGCAGCAGTCCGCTCACTCTCCACCCTCTCTCCCCTTCCACCGCATAACTGCTGGTGACGCCGACCAGGACTGTATGCTAAACCATACAGTCCGTCTTGCGACTTTTCGAATTGCCTTGTTGGGGACCCGTGTCTCGCTTGCACCACAGCACCGGCGTTGCCTGCGCCATCCTGCTCCTGATCTTCGGATGCTGGTCCGAGAGTGACGCTCGCCCGATCGAGAGACCGGCGAAGTTAGCTGTAGCCGCCCCAGACACAGAACAATCGATTCATACCGCGCTTACCGAGAGCTCTCCGACTAGAGCTGAAGTCCTGCTCGACCGGGGTGCAAACATTGAGGCACGCAATGCCCGGGGGGCCACTCCATTGATCGCGGCGTCAGGACGGGGCAACCTTGCGCTTATCACTCTCCTCCTGAAGCAAGGCGCGCAGATCGAGGCCAGAGACAGGGATGGGAACACGGCCCTGCATGAAGCCAGTTTCCAAAGCCACGTTGACTGCGTCGAAGCACTCCTAGCCGCGGGCGCGCCTACAACCATCCGAAACGGGCTCGGATTCACTCCCCTTCACCAAGCGGTCAGACGATTTTGGGAAACGGCCGGCGAATCCCGTGCGGACCGGCTGGCCCGACAAGCCGAGGTGATCGACCGGCTGCTTCAGGCTGGAGCCGATCCTGAAATTCAGGACAGCGGCGGAAGAACCCCGGTTGGGTTGGCCATCGAAAGCAGCAATGCCGGGCTGCGGCTGGCGTTCAGTCCACCACCTGCTCACGCAACAGCGACTACTGTCGTCCCAACGGTGCCACAATCGGGCAAAGAACGGACAGAGGATTCAAGCCAATCCCTCGTTGTGCCGCCCGCAGAGATTACCTCCGGCGCAACCAGTGGTGCGAGCAACGGTCCGGTACTCACTCCACCCATTGACCAGCCTCAGGAAACGCTCTCCCCTTCCCACCCGCCCAACGGTTCGGCGAAAGCAGGCGCTCAATCGACGACACCCCTTCCAGCTCTTCCTCCGACACCACCGCCAACCGCGCCCCACGACAGCACAGCCCCCGCCTTACCCGCCACAGGTGACAGTCCTTTAGAACCATCGGCGCCAACTGTGCCAGCGCCTGCTCAACCCACCCTTCTAGGCTCGGCCTCCATCGAAACTCACTCGATGACGACTCCCGCACCATCAGCAGCAATGCCGCCACCGCAACGGCACAGTGACTCGCATGCTCCCGCGCCTCAGCCGAGCATTCCGCAGGCTTCGGAAAAACTTGCGGCCAGCACGCCGGAACAGGAACAATCACCAGGTGCCAAGCCGCTCTCGTTCGACCAGCCGGTCACTACTGAAACCGCCCCGCCGACCGCGCCTACTCCACAGGCTGCGATCGTAAACCCTCCGCGCGAGATCGCACCCGTGCCGCCACCTCCAGACCATCGCCATATAGTCCCCGGGAGGAACCATCCTGAAGCGTTTCCACCGATCGTGCTCGCCCAGACTGCGCCATCTGCTGAATCCGGACCTGCCCGACCCTCACTCGCTTCGCCACCCTCCGCCCCGTCGACGGAGTCCAACGATTCGTCCGCCGTTCGCCCGTCCCGACCGACACAACCGGCTTCCCACTCTAGCCATCTTGACGATGCACCGGCGGAGGATCGTCCGGGCTCATGGATTGTTCAAAACGTCGGATTCGGGCTGGGATTGGGCTGGACTCACAACCTGGGCCAGCCGCGAGTGGAATCCGTGACCGTGGTGAACCGTATCGTACGTATTGATGACGAACGAAACGACTTGGTCCGTGTGATGCCGGAAGTACACCTCTGGATCGATCGTTGGGACGAACAACGATGGAGTTGGGGGCCGTTTCTCACCGTGGCGCCAGGATCCCGGGTCATCGATGCCGTGGGAGGCGGACTCATGATGGGGTACCGGCCGCATCGGAGCGATCACTACAGTTTCAACTTTGGAATCGGCGGTCTGCTTGATCTGGACGCTCGGGTCCTGGGAAACGGCATCGTGGCCAATGAACCCTTGCCTGCACGGGAAACCGGCGCGCGCACCAAACAGACCACCGCCGCAGGCCTTCTCATTCTCTTTTCCGTCGGCTGGGATCTTTCGGCGCCCCGCCAGGCGCCGCAAACTGATCATCAATAAATGCGCGCTGCGGCGCAGCCCATGCTCGCTCAGGGCCAGGCGCGATTGACGCCACCCATCGATTCTGACTAAGGTGGAACGCTCAAGGAGAATTGTGCAATGACGGGACAGCCTCAGTTTCCAAACGAACAAACCGACGCAGGCGAATTCAAACGTCAGGAAGATGCATTTCGCCACTGGGTGACCGATGACGGACGATCAGGGTATCCGGCCGCGGCCGGTCGGTATCACCTGTATGTCTCCCTTGCTTGTCCCTGGGCTCACCGCACGATCATCGTCCGCAAGCTCAAACAGCTGGAACCGGTCATCGGCATGACCATTGTCGATCCCATCCGCGACGAGCAAGGCTGGGGCTTCCGCAACGGCCGCGGCTACTCGATCGATCCGGTCAATGGATTTCACTTCCTCAGCGAAGCCTATCGCATCACCGACCCGGCATATCGCGGGCGCATCACCGTTCCCGTCCTATGGGATACCATCACCCGCCGCATCGTCACCAATTCCGATGACGATCTCATGCGCATCTTCAACGGCGAGTTCAATCGGTTCACCGCCAGCCCGCTGGATTTATACCCGACAGCGCTCCGGGCAGAGATCGACGAGATGAACAGTTTCCTGTATGAGCAGGTGAACAACGGCGTGTACCGGGCCGGATTTGCAACGTCCCAGCGGATCTATGAGGGGGCCGCCCGGTCGGTCTTCGCTGCGCTGGATCAACTCGAGACCAGACTTCGCGACCGACGCTATCTCTTCGGTTCGCAATTCGTCGAATCGGATTGGCGATTGTTCGTCACCTTGATCCGGTTCGACGCCGTCTATCACGGGCATTTCAAATGCAATGTCCGTCGCATCATCGACTACCCGCACCTCTCCGGCTATCTCAAAGACCTCTATCAGGTGGCCGGCATCAAGGAGACCGTGGATTTCGACCACATCAAGCGGCATTACTACGTGACGCATGACGACATCAATCCGACCCGCATCGTCCCCATCGGCCCCATGCTGGATTTGCTCAGCCCTCACGGCCGAAGCGGACTGTCCTGACATAGCCTCCAATAGCCTGGACACAGGCGGCTTGTAGCTCCTGCCTGAGATCGGACAAGATCCATGTACGAGGCCCACAGCGAAAGCCCGCTCCAACTAGCAGGCTGCTCAAAATGGTCGCCCGGCAAGGCCGCAAGGAGCGACTCGAGTGAGGCGTACCCTCGGTGGTACGTCGCAACGAGAGTTCGCGGCTGAGAACGAAACCGGAGACCATTTTCAGCAGCCTGCCCAAGAATTTCCTTGAGCCGCACGGGCTCACTGGCATATGGTGGGCTGAGTCATGTTGTTCAGCAGAAAGGATCGTCTATGCGTCATGTGACCGGTGCCGTATCCGTAGTGGTGCTCCTCATGTCCTCGCTCAGTTGGGCGGCCGCCCCCGAACCGGCCAACGATGAGCAGAAAACGTTCTACGCCCTCGGGGCAGCCATCAGCCAATCGCTGACGCCCTTCACGTTGAACGAATCCGAACTCGAATTCGTCAAAGCCGGTCTGGCCGACGGCGTCTTGAAGCGCCAGCAGAAGGTCGACCTTCAAGTGTACGGCCCGAAGATTCAACAAATGCAACAGGTGCGGGCCAGTGCGCTGGCCGATGTCGAGAAGAAAGCCGGAGCATCGTTCCTGGCCAAGGCTGCAGCAGAACCGGGCGCCAAGAAAACGGAATCAGGCGCCATCGTGACCATGATGAAGGAAGGCAAGGGTGCCACCCCGAAAGCCACGGACACGGTGAAGGTCCATTACCATGGCACCCTGACCGACGGAACCGTCTTCGACAGCTCCGTCAAGCGCGGCGAACCGGCCACGTTCCCGCTGAACCAGGTCATCAAGTGCTGGACCGAAGCGGTGCAGTTGATCAAGGTCGGCGGCAAGAGCAAATTGGTCTGTCCGTCCGGCATCGCCTATGGCGACCGCGGGTCACCCCCCGTAATCAAGCCGGGCGCCACGCTGGTGTTCGAAGTAGAACTGCTTGATATCGTCAAGCAGTAGCCGTCCAGCCTGACGACCCTGCCGGACATCAAAATCCGGCAGGGTCCGACCGAATATCTCTTTCACATTCCCCCCTTACATATCGAGTACAAGGAAAAATCACGCCTCATCGAGGAAGACAAGCTGGAGGAGGAAATCGCCCGACGGTTGACCGATTCTGCCTGTTCATCCCGCATCCCCACTGCGCACTTTACCCGTCAACCGGGCCGACGCTGTTTGCAAATCATCGATGCGGGCAACGGCTTCGAGTGCAAAAATATCTGGACTTCGACGCCCATGGCCGCGGCATCGCAATGGCCAGCACGCTCCGCTTCGACAGGATCGAGCATCGAGGCAAGGGCGACCAAGTCGTCACAGTGCTCGAACTGCCCCCCCTCCGCAGGTGCTGGCCGCGTAACAGGCGTACAAAACCTTGTCCCATCCGCTCATTTATTACATCTGGCCGCCCCACCGCCACCAACCATCGTTTCGCTTATCGAATCGCGATGTGAGATACCGGATGCCACCGGTCTGTCCGCTTACCTTCAATCGCCAGCTCGACATGGGCGGAGCGGCCATCCTCTGACAGGATGGCGACATCGAGCGCATAGTCGCCGGGAGGCACCGTCCCCGGCACCACCACTGTGTCCGCAACCAGATGCGACGGTCCCGGCAGCCACTGCTTCGGATCGGCGGGACTCGTCCACTGTGCCACTACCTGATCCCTGTTGGAACGCAACCGATAGGCCAACGGCCACGCATGATAGATCGGCGCCACCCCCTTATTCTCCCAACGCGACTGGAGGACGAGCGGCCCGCCGGGACGGCTCTCCGCTGCATGCGACAGTTCCCGCAGCACGAAGCGATAGCCGATCTTTTTGAGAAATTCATCGAACCGCGGCCGCCATGCGGCAGGCACCGGCTTCGACTTGGCATTCAACACCGAGACATGCCACTCAAGCCCCTTCTCCAGAATCCGGTCGAGATCGAACCCCCGCTCGTACCATTCGTGGATGTAGCCGCAGACTTCCATCTGCACCGGTCCATGCTTCCAGGCATCGGCAATCATCGGCTCTTTGAGCACCGAAGCATAGGCATGCTCCATATGGTTCCAATCGGGGGTGAAATACCCGTAGTCGCCAAAACAATCCCCTCGCCAGCCGGTCCCGCGTGCAGTCGCGTACTTCAGCTGCCCCCCATGCAGCATCACCAGAGGTGTGCCGGCAAAATATTTGAGATACTCGTCCGTAATCGCCAGCTGATTGGCCTCGCTCGGAAAATAGGCCTTGCACTGCGCCTCGACGCCTTCGCAGCACGCCGTATTCCACTCCCCCCAGCAGCCCACGGAACCGATATCGACATGGTCAATGTCGAGGGACCCGCCATATCGTTCCCCGAACGCCCGGATGAGCCGTTCATGGTAATCGAGAAAAATCGGGTTGTTGTAGTCAGGAAAGATGCCATCCGTTTCCTTCACACTGCCGACCCCCTTGTCGAGCAACCATCGCGGGGTACCGGTCTTGTATTCGGAGACGATCCGGATGGCGAGCGTCTCGCCTTTGGCCTTCGCCTGTTCGATCACCCGATCGACCAGCGCGAAGTTGTACTGACCTTCCGCCGGTTCAAGCTCGGCCCAGGGCCAGCGGAAATAGGCGACGGTTGCGTGCGGGTATTCTTCAGCGGCGGGAGGATGACCGAAACCGAAATGAAAATCGGCGACACCCATCCCGGGGTTGTACAACACATCGTCGATTTCACGAGGCTGTACCGTCACGGTCTTTCCGGCTATGTCGGAGGCCGCCGGCGCCGAACCACCGCTCATCATGTGGGCGCAACCGGCCGCACCCAGCCACATCATCGCCGGCAATGTGCCCTTCCAGGCTTCCCTCAGCACGTCTGCTCCTTTCATACGGGAACCTCCTTCTAGACCTGTCCAACACATGCGCTGGCAATATGACAAATTGTGCCACCGGCCGCATCTGAGAGTAGGGTCGAGCCGTAAATTATGATAGGGTACGCGGCCAGGCCACAGGAGACCTCCCCGGCATGCCGAATTGGTTCTCACCCGCTCCGCTCTCCGACGCCGTCGTTATTACCGGCGCCTCCTCAGGCATCGGCGCCGCCTGCGCCCTTGCGCTGGACAAACTGGGATATCGCGTCTTCGCGGGTGTCCGCAACCCCGGCGATGGCGAGCGGCTTCAGCAACAGGCCGGCCCGCGTCTTATGCCCATTCGACTCGACGTGACAGATGCAGCTTCAATTTCGGCAGCCAGCCATACGGTCGCAGCCATGGTCGGAGACCGTGGGCTCGCCGGTTTGCTGAACAATGCCGGTATCGGCGTTGCCGGGCCGATCGAACTGCTGCCCCTCGGCGACTGGCGACGTCAATTCGAGGTGAATGTGTTCGGCCTGATCGCCGTCACCCAGACCTTTCTGCCCCTGATCCGCAAGGGGCGGGGGCGCATCATCAACATGGGCTCCATCGCCGGACGAGCCTCCATGCCGTTCATGGCCCCCTATGCCGCCTCCAAACATGCGCTGGAAGCGATCACCGATGCCTTGCGCCTCGAACTGCAACCCTGGGGTATCCGCGTGGCCCTCATCGCACCCGGCGCGATCGCCACACCCATTTGGAGGAAAACCAGAAAAGAAGCCGATGTATGGGACGCCGCGTGGGGCCGGGATCTCAAGAACATGTACCGGGAAGGCTTCACCCGCATCAAAGAAGCGGCTACGGCCGCCGGAGAACAGGCCCAATCGGCCAGTACGGTGGCCAACGCCGTCACACATGCTCTGCGATCGAGGTGGCCGAAAACGCGGTATCTCGTGGGTTCGGACGCCGCCATTCGCGCCTACCTGGCTCTGCTCCTGCCGGATCGCCTGAATGATTGGATCATCACGCGTATCGTGAAACTTCCCTCGCGCCGCTGACAAGATTCAGCGGCGGGCCACTCTCACCATATCGATCACCTGCCCCTGCCCGTCGAGATAAATCAAGACCGATTCATTGGGATCCAACTGTTCAATCGCGGGCTGCAGCAGAGGACGCACGGGAAAAGATTGAATGTCATCGATCTTCATCCTGAGGCGCATCCGCCCGTCGCCGATGGTCACAAATGCACCCTCCAGGCGGCGTTGCGGGGCAGGCAGCGAGGACCCAACGCCTAAGTCGCGGGGCTTCCCCAGCGACAACACATCGACGAGCAGATACGCGCGATCGACCGCGAAGTCGGCAGTCTCTCCGACCTCAAGGGCGGCAAGTTTATCCATCGCGACTGTCCGCGCATAGAACCCCACATCCCGTCCTGTATCGAGGCGAATCGTCACGCGTTCCTTCTGAGGATTAAACGGTTTTCCCAGGGAACCGCGGAAGATCTTCGTCGGCGGCGTCTCGGCAGGGCGCTGGTAGGCCACGATCTCATCGTGATTGTTCACCATGATCTCCACCGCGCCGCCCGCCTGCAACCCGCGGGCTTCATCCCCGCCGGCTTCCAGGGACAGATACCGCGGAGCCCGCTCCCCGGTTTCAACTTCCACACGATCACCGGTGATGCCGCGGATCGTCCCCTTCAACAGCCTGGCGCTCGACAAAATCCCCGGCACCGGCTTCAACTCTTCGATACTAAGCCCATGGATGAGCTTCGCCGAACTGCCGCAACCGGTCACAGTCCAGACCAGCGCAATCACAGCCACCAACAGAAACCGCTGCATTCGCGTCGAGCTCATCATGCGTATACTCCTCTGTATGCCCGATCATAGAACAAAACGATCTCGGCAGGCGAGACCATGACTTACCTCACGCACTGCTATAGTGCCTCGAAAAAGCCCGCGGATGTGTGACAACACGCCGGCTCTTCCCGCCTATGTCATTGCGCTTTAGCAGGTTGCACACTACCAAGAAGGTCTCGCACGGAAATCCTCGCCTCTCACGGACCCACCCCGAATCATTCGCAGGCTGTTCAGAAAGGCGGTCCAGCGAGACCGCAGCCAGCGAAGAAGCGAGGCGTACTCGCTGCGGTGCGTGGAGCCTCTGACTGCTGCGAGAACACCGCTGGCGGCCTTCGTCAACAGCCCCCTAGGCTTCCTTGGGCATGTGTGCTAGAAACGCTGCTGGTCAGCCACACTTGTCGCCGGAACCCGATGCGAACCACGACTCCTGCTGAATTGCTGCGCTACCTGATCGGCCTCGTCGCCGTCCTGAACCTGGCCGGCTGTCTCTCGCCGCCGACACTGACTCGCGCCGTCGTCGCCTATGACAACGCCTTGACGGAATCTATTTCCAAGCAACTGCTCATCAATATCGCGCGAGCCCATCACCATCAGCCGGTCCACTTTACGGGCGTGTCGAACGTCGCCGCCACATTCGACTTCCGTGTCAGCGCAGGCGCGACACCGGCCTTGACCGGAGACAACGGCAAAGCCCTCCTCCCCATCTTCGGCGGCAGCGTTTCCGAAAATCCCACGATCAGCATTGCGCCGATTGAAGGCGAAGACTTCACCCGGCGACTCCTGACGCCGTTTCAAGAAACCAAATTCACGCTCCTGCTGCGGCAAGGCGGCGACATCGACCTCCTGCTTCGTCTCATGGCGAAAGAGCTTCGGGTGAACAACAACGGCGAGGATGTCGCCTACCGGAACAACCCGACCGACAAGCCGGGCTACGAAATGTTCCGGAAGGCCGTCCTGCATATCTCCGCCATTCAGGATGCCAATCGTCTCTATGCGGAATCGCTGCTCTTTGAACGCACCTGGACCATTCCGAGAGACGCCGTCACGGCGGAAGGCTTCAAAGCGTTGGAGCAGGAATATCTCGTCACTTACGATCCGCAGCAGAACAGCTACCGGCTTCGCAAACCGGTCTCCGGAAGAATTCTGATCACGAACTACGACCCGAACACGCTCCCGCACGAGGAACGCGTCAGGCTGCACGAGGAAGCGGAACGACGCCCCATGAACGATGTGTCATTCGACATTCGCCCGGGGCACTATGGGGGAGAGTGGCCGTTGAAAGGCGAGTTCCGCCTGCGCAGCTTCAACACCATGCTCAATTTTCTGGCGCAATCAGTGGAAGAAGAACCGGAGTACTACGTCGACAAGGATACTCGCACACCGCCGTTTATCGACAATCCCGTTCGAACGATGGACCTCCTCGTTCAGGATTCCTCCCCTTCCGAATCGGACCTGACCGTGCAGTCCCACGGAAAGTATTACGCCGTCAACGTCACAGGCCCCCTCGCCCGATGGAACCGTGAAGCGTTCAAGCTGCTCTATCAACTCTTCCAGATGACCGTCACCGAAGTGTCGCGCAGCGGCGTGCCCAGCATTACGATCGCGAAATAATGCGCCGTCGGCAACACACCGCCCGTTCATTTCCAAGCTCGCGCTCTTGAAACTCCCTAACCCTCTCGATTAGGGTGAGGCCTGGCCCTACAGATGGTGGCACACCGCCTCGACTACGAGCCGCCGACCCGTCTGAGTTCCGGTTTACACCCATGCACCATGCCAATACCTTCCACGCGCTGCTGTGGCAGCGGGCGCTGCTGATCCTCAGTGTGTGGCTCGCCACGCCGGCCTGGGGGGACGAGGTCTTTTTGCTGAACGGCGATCGGCTCACCGGCACGATCGTCACGATGGAAGAAAACCTTCTGACGCTCCAAACCGATTACGGGGGTGAGATTAGGGTCGATTGGAAAAAGATCCAGCGAATCACGGCGACGAGCCCCTTCAAGGTCCTGGTCCCAGGAGAATCGCATGATGTCCTCAGGGATTTCGTCTACGGCACCCATGGACAACGGGAGATCACGGAAGCGGGCCCGGACAGTGCCACCCAGCTATCGGACATCACCGCCATCAACCTCGAGCCGCTCCGACTCACCGGAACCGTCACCGTCGGCGGCAACAGCACCTCAGGCAACAGCAGCACCAAGGCGTTCAACAGCGCCGCCCGTTTGACGATCCACGCCTATCGTCAACGACTGTTACTCGAGGGCAAATACAATTACGGGCAGGCCGGCGATCTCGTAACGGCGAGAAACTCGCTGGCCAGCGTGAAACATGACTATTTCCTGAGCAAACAGATCTTCATCGAATCCTTCGGTATGCTTGAAAAAGACACGCTGCAGAACCTCCAACTCCGGTCTACGATCGGTAGCGGCTTGGGATATCAATTTTACGAGAGTGCCAGGACTACCCTCTCTCTCTCCCTTGGTCTTGCTCATGTGAGCGAGCACTTCACCAACAGTCCGAACACGCAGACTCCGTCAGGCCGATGGAGCCTGCGCTGGGAACATACTTTGTGGCCGGACCGCGTCAAGGTCTTCCACCGCCATGAAGGCTTCTACGACGTCAACGCCGGCAACGCGTTCCGTATCAATGCCGACCAGGGAGTCCGGATCACCGTCTACAAGAATCTGTTCTTCAATGTGGAATACGACCTCCGGTTGAACACACAACCGGCGCCCGGACGGGAGAAACTCGACGAATCCCTCATTTTTGGCGTGGGCTACGAATTGAAGTGAGCGCCGAAGCCATCCTTCGCAGTGCCCCTACTTGCCCACCGACTGCTCGCCGTTCTGCCCAGTCTCGCTGCTTCCGATGCTGGGATGCACGGCTGCCGCTCGACCGGCGAGTCGGCCGGTCGCCCAGGCCCACTGAAAATTGAATCCGCCGATCCGTCCGTCGCAATCGAGCACCTCCCCGACCAAGTACAAGCCGGGTGCCACTTTCGACTCCATCGTGCGAAAGTTAATTTCCTCCAACGGAACGCCCCCGGCCGTGACTTCGGCAAAGTTCCAGCCTCGATCGCGCACGACGGGAAAACGAAACCGGGTGAGGGCCGTCAGAAGACGATCACGAATCGCGCGTGACACCTGCGCGCAAGCCTGCTGTGGGTCAGCCCCCACATATCGACAGAGGGCCTCGGCGGAGCGCTCAGGCAGCAATTCCGCGAGCATCTTCATCAACGACCGGCGGGGATTTGGGGCGGCTTGCGCGAGAACCCAGTCCCGCGCCTGGTCCGTCGTCCGGCCAGGCAAGAAATTTCCATAGACCTCGGCTGTGTCACCGCGCTCTCTGGCGAGACACCAGAATCGACTCGCATCCATCACCACCGGCCCGCTGATTCCGAAATGCGTCCAGAGCAGACTGCCCGTCCGCCGATCGACCGGTTTCCCCTGCACCAGCGTCTGGACCTCGACCTCCTGCGAGAGCCCGGACAGTCCCTTGTGAAAACAGCCGTCGTCGAGAACCAGGGCGACCAGTGCCGGAACGGTCGGGGTCACCCGGTGGCCCACGCGTCGCGCCAGCGCGTACCCCGATCCGTCGCTCCCCGTGCGCGGTAACGACCGTCCCCCGGTGGCCAGAATGACGCGCCGCGCGAAAGTCTCGCCCTGTCCGTGCCGGATCACGAAACGGGCCGCACCCGGCGTTTCCGGCGCCGCTCCACTGTCAAGACGGGTAATATCGGTCACTCGGTGGCCAGGACGAAGCACCACCCCGAGCGCCCGACTACGCGCGAGGAGCGCGTCGAGCACCGTCCGCGCCTTATCGGTCACCGGAAAAAGTTTGCCGGTCTCCTCGCATTTCAGTTCGACCCCAATCGAGGCAAACCAAGCGACTGTGTCCTGTACGGAGAACGCCGCCAGCACATTGCGCACGAGATGCCGGGTGCCGAAAAAATCGGCCGGCGTGACGACATCATGTGTGACGTTACACCGCCCCCCGCCCGAGACCAGAATTTTCGCTCCGATGTTCTTGGCGCCGTCCAGCAGCTCGATGGTGAGATGCGGCCCCTGCTCCGCGGAAAAAATGGCGGCGGCGAGACCAGCGGCCCCGGCACCTATCACACACAGATCTACCGATGCCTCTGTCATCACACCCCGTTTCGAATCCCGGAAACCAATCGCCGCATGATGCCCGTTGCAACCAGGCGGCGCAATCCCAAAACTCTTGCGTGGAAAACCGCTGTTTCACTGTGCAAAGATCGATCGTGATCAACCACGGGGCGGTACTGTCTACCCTATGCATCGCTACCCTCGCTACATTCTCCTGCTCGTTGTGCCGGTTCTATTGGCGGGATGCCTATTACCGGCTGATTCCACGCTGCCTGACAGCCCTAGCGATGCGGTCATTTCCACCAACGTGGAGTCCCAACTGGCGGAAGACGGGCAGGTGGGATTCGCCGGAGTCCTCGTGGCGACCGAACAGGGAACCGTCACCTTGGCCGGGACCGTGCAGAAGGCGGAGCGCAAGGCGAGAGCAGCCGAACTGGCCCGGCAGGTGAAAGGCGTGAGACGCGTGAAGAATGACCTCGAAATTCGGGCTGATCTTTCGCCGTAAACGGCCCCTTCAGGAGCAGCGCGTCAAAAGTCCTCCTCCTCTCCTCCGGTGCCCCCCTCCTCCACCATCGAATAGGCCTTCTGCGGCAGCGTGATGGCATTGACCAGAATATCGAACGCCAATTGTGCGGTTCCTTTCACCCCCGTCATCAACGATTCCGTGGGGAGGTAACGCAGGTCCGGGCGGTCGGCGGTCCCCTTCAGTTCGAACACGGCGGTATCGAACCCCTGGCGGTCTCCGGCAAGGAGATGGCCGAACAACGGGATGCGCTTCAACATATCGGAATAGGACCCGAGGGGGCTTGTCGCCAGCACCATATCGAACTCGTCCGCCAGCATGTCATACCGCCCCGTTCCGCTGATCTTGAGGATGGGACTGTCGAGCAGGAATTCCTTCGCCGTGAGGACGCCGTTGTTGATGGAGCCCACCAGCTTAAGGCGATTGAACGGCAACCCGTCCTTCTCAAGATTCACCTGTCCCTGTAACACAGCCGGCAGATTCAGGACCGAGAGCAGCGTGGAAAGCACCGGGACCTGATAGATTCGTCCGTCCTCCACCAGGATTTGTACCGGCTGACGACTGATCACCGCCCCGGGCAGAAGGACTCCCCGCTCAAGCTCCGCCTGGACTCTCCCCGACGTGGTCAGCCAGCCAGAGAGAACCGGGTGTGCCTGAAACGGCGATAACAGGCGATCGACAGGAATACCGCTTGCGCGAAAGGTGCTCCGGACCTGCTCGATGCGCCGGCCGTTCGATCGGACTTTCAGCTGGCCGGCCAGATGCCCTTCATTCGTATCGCCGCTGATCCGCTCGACCGTGAAAAGTCCGCGATCCCAGGAAATTTTGGTGGAGAGATCGGTGAGCAGAAATTTCTTATAGTACACATGATCGGCAAACAGAAACGCGTTCAGCGTGGCCTCCGACCAGATAGGGCTCGAAGGTCGGCTGCGGGCCGAGGCAGACGGGCGTGGACGGGAGACACGAAAGGCGTCGAGGTCGAGTTGAGACGACTCTACCACCAGCCGCGCCTTCGGTGAATCGGCCCATTGCGCAATGGAGCCGGATATCCGCACATCGCTTGCGCCCACACGAAAGGCCATCCGCGGAATCTGAATCCGATCCTGATCGAAACGCAACGTCACGAATGCGTCTCGAATCGGCTCCTCGAGGCCGTCCACCTTGAGCATCCCCTCATCGAATCGTATCTGGCCTGACGTGCGCCAGGACGCCCGATCCTTCACCCGGCCTTCCATGTGAAGGGTTGCGTCCAACATTCCTGCCCGGACCGGTCCCAGGACGATGCCCTTCGGAAGCCTGGCCATGGCCACTTTCCCGGACGACACATCGGCCGAGAAGAGCATGTCCCCACCGAAATCGATCGCCCCGCTGCCCGTGATCTTCACCGGAGGAACGCGGACGTCAAGATGCCGGATCACGAGACGGTTGCCCTGATCCAGTTGCCCCTCGAACTCCACAGCAGCGGGAGCCTGCAACGGCTTGGTGAACCGGTCCGGTATGCGAAGACCGGCCTGCCGAAGATCAACCATGCCCTTGATTCGCAGACGCCCGAGCAGTCCCGTGATGGCGGCCTGCAGTCGAATGGAACCGTCTATTTCCGGGCTGAGATCGCTCTCGACCTGTTCTACCAGCCAGGATTGCACATCCGGTCCTTCGACGTTCATCGCCAGCGTCACATCGGAATAGGCCCGGCCTTCCATCAAGGTCACCGAACCGCGCGTGTGAAATGCCGCCGGCCCCAGCCACCCGTCTAGGTGTTCGATCGCCACCAGCGTCGGCGTGACCGTAACATGCGCCTCCACTTGCCGGACGGGAAGCGGCAACCGGCGACTCCTCCCGCCGCCTCGATGGAGGAGGAGGTTGGCATCCGCCAGCGCGAGCGGTTGCCCGCTGAGCGGCCGCCCCATGACGTGGGCGATCATCTCGACGTCTCCGGCCGGTTGCTCCAGCTCGGTCACCATATCACGCAGCAACGGAAACTCATCGAGTCGCCGGACCGCCTCCACCAATCCGCTCACCGGGGCCGTGCCTTGGATTTTGACATCAATGTCTGGATCCGTCGCCCATTGCGTGATGTGAAGATCCTGCCCCCTCAGTCTTATGGGGCCGCATTGCGCGCGCAGATGCGTGACGCGCATCTGCACCGCATCGTAGGAAATTGTTGCGGACAACGCCTCGACGGGAGGGTACTGCGGAGCCAGGGTGAATCGGCCGTTTTGAATGTCAACCAGTCCGTTGATGGTCGGCTTCGCCCCCGAGGCCATGTCACCGGAGACCGACATCGATCGAACCGCGATCATTCCATCGACCGCATGGTCAACCAACTGTGCTCGCAGCTGATCCGACATCCAGGCCGACGGAAGTTCGTTGAGGAGGCGCGCGATCGAGACCGGCGGCGCGGAGATTGTCGATGAAAATCGCGCCTGAGCTGTGCCGAGACTGAGCACCGACCCGAAACCCTGCAGGGACAAATCGGACAGCTCGGCCTTCACCTCGTCGGCCAGGAGATCGTACCCAGCCACTCTTGGCAACCAGCGCACATGTGCGGTCAACTGCGCCGGTTGCGAAAACCCATCGGCTATCCGGCCGTCGCGGCTCCAGAATGCGAGCAAGTGGGGCACCTCGACGCGGTGGAGCCGGAGGTCGCCCTCAGCCTGTACCCGCTCCCCTTCCTGGCTCTGCGTCAATGAACCTTCCCAGGTGAAGGCTGCCCGACCCTTCGGTTGTGGCACCTCTCCCGACATGTGCAGCCTCGCGTGGCGCTCCGTCAGTTCGCTCGTGAGCAGGCCCAGCGTCAGAATGATCTGCAACGAAGCGCCGGAAGCGCCGTCCGACTCATCGACGACGGTGACGGTCCCTTCGACCACCAACAGATTTCTGACGAGCTGCAGGACGGCGAGGGGCTGGCTCTGGTCGGAAGAAGACGAGGACGGCATGGTTCCATCCAACGACCAGTTCCCGTTCTGCTGCCGTCGAACGGTCAGGCGAGGCCGGTCAACGATCAGCTCGTTGGCGATGACTCGCCCCTCGAACAACGGCAGCCATTGAACGGCAATCTCCACGCGGTCGGCGACCAACAAGGGCATGGTGGATTCGGCGGGATTGTGGACGGTCGCTCCCAGGAATTCCAACCTGATCGACGGGAACATCCGGAGATGCGAGGCCTCGACCGTGACCCGATGGCCCGTGCGCTGTTCGACCTGTTGCAGGAGCGCCGTAACCAACGCCGGACGATCGAGCAACCAAGGCAATACCAGCAACCCTGCCAGACACAAAAGCGCCAACAACAGAAGCCAGAGTGCGAGACGTCCTGTCATCTTCATGGAACGAGTGGTTGCCGGTTGGTCCATTGACAATCCCCTCGATCCACTGTACGCAGCGACGGCTCCGGACACAAGTCGCGGAAACCGCTCCCTGAACCTATCCAGTTTGGAAACGAATGCCCTTCCGCGACCACCGCCTTGCATCGACCCGGCGGCACCCCTATGGTAGAGTCCGGCGGACGATCATGAAAGAGAGAGGATGGCTACCCTGTGTAACCCATGACCAGGCCGACGCTCCGTATCGCGCTATTACACCTTGCCCCGGTCCCTGGAGCGCTGGCCCACAACCGTCACCTCATCACCACCGCGATCTGCAAAGCCGCCGGTCTGGGGGCTGGTTGGATCATTACTCCGGAACTGGCGGTCAGCGGTTACACCTTTGCGGACACACTCGGGACCGATTGGATCGAACCGCAGCCGGACCAGTGGATGGGCCGGATCGGCGGCCTCGCAGCCTGCCACCGAGTGACCATTTTTCTCTCGCACCCCGAACGTCACCCGCAGTCGACGCGACTGTACAACAGCCTGTTTGCTATCAGGCCGGACGGACAGGTGGCAGGCAGCCATCGCAAAATCAATGCATTTCGAGTCGGATCTGAGGCCTGGTCGACGCCGGGTACAGAAGCCACCACTGTGCGCATGGCGCCGTTCGGCCATGTCGGCCTCCTGATCTGCGCCGATGCCTATACCCCGGGGATTGTCATGAGTCTGAAGACACAGGGGGCCAGGGTGCTGGTCTCCTCGGCAGCTTGGGCGCCGGGTCTCCACGGTCCGAACGGCGAGTGGGAACGTTGCACGAAGGACACGGGGCTGCCGTTATTCGTGTGCAACCGGACCTGGCAGGATCGCACATTGGATTTTCGGAAAGCCGAGAGCGTCGTGGCTCAAGACGGAAAACGGCTGCTGTCGCTCTCCTGCGAACGGTCCGTCATTTTCATGATCGACTGGAATGTCACGACAGGGACGCTTGCTGGCCCTGACGCCAAGCGCATTCTGCTCTAGCAGGATGTGCCATGAACGGTGACCTGTGACGTTGATCCGGTCCTCGACATGTGGACCGGCACGGAAAATCACGAGGATGCCAGCAACTGTTCGAGCAACGCGAAACCGGCAGGCCAGTCGCCAAGATCGCTCTCTGCATTGATATGCCCGACCGCTCCAATCTCAACGAACGCACTGCCCCAATCAGCGGCACATCGGCGCGCATAGGCAACTGATCCGAAGGGATCATCGCTGCTTGCGACGACCAGGCTGGGAAACCGAATTTTTTCAGAAGGAACCGTCTCAAACCCTTGGACGGCCGGTGGAAAAGCAGGTCCGGTGGGATCAGGCGGAGCGACCAACAGGGCCGCGCGTACCGGAACCGACGATCGTTGCGCCCAATGAGCGACCAGCAAGCACCCCATGCTGTGGGCAATCAGGATGGTCGGCTGAGGCGGTTCGGTCATGGCGGCATCGAGTCCGCGCAGCCACTCCTCACGGACCGGACGGTCCCAATCGCGTTGCTGCACCCGGCGCCATTCGGGATGTTGCCGCTCCCATAAGGTTTGCCAATGCCGGGGCCCGGAGTTGCCGATCCCCGGCACGATCAGGGCCACCACCCCATCGCTTGTCGGACTATGGCTTGGCACGTCCTGCACGCTCCGCAAGCCAGGCAATGGCCCCGGCACCGGCAGTCCGGCCACCGGCAAAACAGGCCGTGAGTAGATACCCGCCCGTCGGCGCCTCCCAATCCAACATTTCTCCCGCGCAAAACACGCCCGGCAACGCTTTGAGCATCAGCCGTTTGTCGAGCGCGCCAAACTCCACACCACCGGTCGTGCTGATCGCTTCTGCTAATGGACGCGGCGCCGTCAGTGTGAGCGGCAAGGCTTTGATCGCGGCCGCCAGGCGGGTCGGATCCGCAAAATTTTCCTTGGACACGATCTCCCTCAGCAGCCCGGCCTTCACCCCGTCGATATGCGCGCGCCGCTGGAGATGCGTCGCCATCGTCTTTTTTCCTCGCGGCTGAGAGAGATCCTTGATGAGACGCGGCAATTCACGGTCCGGCGCAAGATCCAACCGCAGCGTGCCGCGGCCGGTCGCCTCGATTTCATCGCGCAGGAAAGGGGCCACCGCGTAAATCACACCGCCTTCAACACCGGTTTCAGTGATCACGAACTCCCCCATGCGGCGCATCACCGCACCCGCCGGGGATTTCGCAACTACGCCCACCGTTTTCACCGGATGCCCCGCGAACTTGGTCCGGAAGTGCTCGGTCCAGCCCACATCGAACCCGCAATTCGCCGGTCGCAAGGGAGCGATCGAAATGGAACGCCCGGCGAGCAACGGCACCCATGCGCCGTCCGAGCCAAGCTTGGGCCAACTGCCCCCGCCCAGCGCCAGGATGACGGCATCCGCCCTCGCGGATGCCGTGCCGTGCGGCGTCTCGAAGCAGAGCGCCTTCTTCTCATCCCATCCACACCATCGATGCCGCACGTGAATGGTCAACCCCGCCTGACGCAAGCGCCGCAGCCAGGCACGTAACAGCGGGGCGGCCTTCATATCTTTAGGAAACACACGACCGGATGAGCCGACATAGGTCTCGATACCGAGTCCGCGCGCCCAGGCACGGAGTGCATCAGCCCCGAACTCGGCCAACCAGGGAGCAACGTGCGCGCGGCGCGCGCCGTACCGGCTGAGAAAGAGGTCGGCCGGATCGGAGTGGGTCAGGTTCAGCCCGCCCTTTCCGGCCAATAAAAATTTGCGGCCTACGGACGCCATGGAATCGTAGAGCGTCACGCTGGCACCTCCGGCCAATGCCGTCTCAGCGGCCATAAGTCCGGCCGGTCCACCACCGATGATTGCAATGTTCATATGACCTGTCAGGCAGAAAAATCGATTTGGCTGCAGTGTCTCGTTCGCCGTGCAGTCTTACCACGGTTGAAGGCTGAAGCGCACTCACCCGCTGCTACGAATTGCACGCTCGAGACGATGATTCCTGACCCGTCGCGTGACGGGGAGAAACCACTTCGGGTGCATGCGGCCGAAATCGGTGCGCCGGTGTGTCTTTAGCGCGGCCTTAGAATCCAACACATAACAGCCGGTCTGCTCTCGCACAAACACCACCCAATGCCAGAAGGGCCGCCCCTCCTCCAAGTGCCACTTGATCGCCAGAAGCGCGCAATCGGGCAAGTCGTTCCACGACTGAAAGGGGATGGTCGTCCGCGGGGCACGGAGACCGAACTGTGCGAGCAATCGCCGGACAGGGGTTGTGTCCGACCACAACGCGGAATCTGACACGAAGATCCCTAACGAGGCGGCTACGGCCTTCGACCGTGCATAGGTGACCCCGACAATCGCAGCCACGCTCGCAATTCCGCAGCCGGTGCGGTCCGCTTGCACGACGGGTTTCACCGCAAGTCCACTTTCATTTTTCTTCCGCCGGAGATGCTGAACCCCCTGGATGCAGGAAATGAAGACTGAGTTACGCCCGCTTGCGGGAAGACACGTGACTCCGCATACTCTTGAGAAAGGTCTGCAACGCGACAGCCTGATTGAACCGTTCGTCACGAGCAGAGTAGAGCAGGGTAACGGGCCCACGCCGCGCTCGTTGTGTCAGCAATGCCAAGAGATCGGGCTTCTCGCGCAGCTCAGTGCAATAACGGGCACAGAATGTTTCCCATCGGGCCGGGTCATGATTGAACCATTTGCGCAACGCCGTTGACGGTCCGATCTCGCAGAGCCACAGATCAATGCGGGCATTCGCCTTCGAGACGCCGCGTGGCCAGAGTCGATCGACCAGCACGCGGAAACCGTCGGTCTTAGCCGCCGGCTCATAGACGCGCTTGACCGCGAGGCTCATGACGCAGCGCCTTCCCGTGCCTTCTCATCGATAGTCTTTCGCACCATCCCTGGAGTTTTTCCATAGTGCTGGCTGAAAGCGCGATTGAATGCGGCCTCCGAATCGTAGCCGACTGCGCGGGAAACCTGGCCGACGGTCAGCGCCGGCTTCGTCAACAACGCGCGCGCTTTGTGAAGGCGCCAGTTAGCCACATACCGCATGGGGGTTACGCCGAGCTTGCTTCGGAACCGTTCGGCAAAGAGAGTGCGGGAGAGGCCGGCGATCTCAGCCAACCGTTCGACCGTCCAATTCAGCGAGAGATCGGCATGGAGGGCATCGAGCACACGGCGAAGCTGTGGATCGACCAGCCCGGTGAGAAAACAAGGTGCCTCAGACCCCTCTTCGACAAAGGCCCGGAGCACATTGATGAACAGAATTTCCGAGAGACGCCGCAAGACCTCTTGATAGCCCGGAAGTCCCGCGCGGCTCTCCTCGCCCATCTGCCGAAGCACGGTGTCGAGCCAGGTGTAGTCCTGTTGCTCACGAGCTTTGACGTGGATGAGCGGCGGAAGCGATTCGACCAGCGGATGGACGATCTCTTCGTTAAAGCCAAAGTGCCCGCATACTAGTTCGACGCTTGGACCGTGACCGCCGTAGGAAATGCACCCGACGCGTTCGGAGCGAGCCTGCTTGAGGACATCCTCAAGCGGAAGCGCCGGTGTTCTCGGTCCGTTCGCCAGCGTATGGCTTGACCCATGCGGGACAAGGATCAGGTCCCCAGGACCGTAGACAGCACTTTCCCCGCTCGGCAACCCGATCCAGGACTTTCCTCGACAACCGAGGTGAAAACGAATGCGCCGACTATCGGCAGGGACTGCGACGGAAAATGGAGCAGAAAAAGTCGCACGGAAATAGAGGCTAGCCTGCACATCAAGGACTGCGAGGACATCGGCCAGTACGTCCATAGGACGCCGATCATAACACGACGAAGAGCCGGTGACGACCGGCCCCGCGCCGCTCGTGAGCCTGATTATTTCCCGACAATCTCAGGACGGAGTCCACCGATAATCTCAAGCAACTCGCTCTTTTCAGTTTTTGGAACCTTGAATTTGTCGAGTGTCGTAACCAGATGCCCTGCAACCTGATCAAACTGGACATCACCGACTCTCATCCCTTGGTGGGACGCCGGCATGGTCCGCCCCACATAGGTGCAGGGGCCTCCTGTCGCACTGCACACCAGCAGCGTATTGAGCTGTTTGAACCGCGCCTGCTTCTCGGCACTCCATCCGCCGAAAAACGGACCCAGCTTCTCATCAGCAAACAGTCGGTCGGCGAACTCGCCGACGACGGCACTGACCGCATCATACCCACCGAGTCGCTCATACAGGCTCTTCTTCATCTCCCCTTGCACCGGATAGGCGATAGCCAGCACGCTAATCATCGTGGCCATGCACATTACTATGCAACCTCGAACGTTGATGAATCTCATATCTCCTCCATGTGTCCATACGTGATCGACAGTTCTCAGCTCGCTTGATAGAATTGCTCTGAGATCACCTTTCGTTCAGCCAGCGCCGGACGAGCACTTCGTTCCACCCCATCCGTTGACCATCTCCGCCGCTCATATCACACGTCCATTTACTGGCGGAGAAGTCCGGTCCCACCGTCTGCCCATGCAATGTTGCTCCGTTGACGACTTCAGGATCTTGAACAGGCCGGCCAGATATTCATATTGGACCGTTTATTGCTCTGCTTTCCCCCGCGGTCTTCCTCGAAGACGCATTCGTCCGCAGAGAACGTTTGCAGGGCATCGATATGATGGCTGCGACATCCCTCCTCTTTTCCGTTCTTATTATGGTGTGCCTGCCGATGCATGCAGCGCGGGTTTATTGATAGCTACTGAGTATGTGACGCTACCTCATACGACCACGGCGAGGCAACGCAAGCGATTGCTCGTGCGTTCGTTTCTCTATGCAGATCGTTCAAAAGACGGTTTGGAGGGATTCGTGCGGCGAAGACGTCAACACTGCGTCGCTGTCGAAAAACACAATCTGCGCCTAGATTCCGATCGTCTCCCGCCGCTGGAGATCTGTGGAACCATCGTGAACTGGTCGGATTGCAGGTCTTTCTATATGTTGTTGGTTGATCGTGGCCGTCAGCGGGAGCATGCCGCTCTGCATCCAGAGCCATTAACTCTGCTGTCTCTCGATTCGTCGCTCGCCGACGCCCTGATGAAGCGCAGCGACATCCAGTTCCTGCTCCAAATGATGCAGAACCTCGTCGCTGATCGTGCCATTATTCCGAAGGCCGATCAGGGCCACCCGCTCAGCGGTGAGCACTTCATGCTGCAGGCGTTGGACGATTTGAATACTCCCGCCGGCACGGTTGTCCTCCGCCAAACTGGTCCGGGTGAGATGCTCCAACCGACGGAGATATCGCAATCGCACTCGTTCCACCTGCTCCACAACGACCCAGTTCTCCGTCACGACCTGATCCAGTCGATTCAAGGCCGCCATCGCCGCATGTTCACGCGCCAGCATTTCTTCCTGCTTCAGCTCATCCTCCTCTTCAAGCCGCAACCACCGGATGATCGGCGGGAGTGAGAGTCCTTGCAGCACCAACGTGACGAGGATGACCGTAAAACTGATCAGGATGATTTCAGACCGGAATGGAAAGGGCGCGCCGGTGCTGGTCGTGACCGGAAGCGCCAATGCCGCCGCAAGCGTCACGATCCCCCGCATGCCGGTCCAGGAAATGAGGAAAATACCCGCCCATGGAGGCATCGGATCGCGCGCGCGCAGGGTGGCGCTCAACCATCGCGGAATGAGGGCGGCCAGGGGCACCCACAGACACCGCACCACGATCGTCGTCGCACTCACCACCAATCCGGCAAACAGAACCGGGCCGAACTGCCCGGCAGGCACTGCATCGCGTAGCGCGCCCAGTTGCAGGCCGATCAGAATAAAAATCACGCCGTTCAGGATGAAGATCAACAGATCCCACACGGCGCGGGCCTGCAATCTGGTCGCCGGCGCCACGGCGCCGCTAAAGTATTGGCGGAGATAGATCCCGCCTGCCACACAAGCCAGCACGGCCGATGCATGCACCGACTCTGCAATGACCCAGGCGATATAGGGTGCCAGCAACGTCACGCCGATTTGCGTGTACCCATCTTCCGTCGCACAGAGCGCCCAACGCGTGAGCCAGGCCGCGCCGATGCCGATGACAACCGCCGCCAGCGCCGCGAACAGAAAATTGAGCAGCGTGCCACCGAGTACAAACGAACCGCTCACCACCGCGCCCACGGCCGCCCGATACAGGACCAGCGCCGTGGCATCGTTCACCAGGCTTTCACCCTCCAGGATGGTGACGGCCCGACGCGGAATCCTCAGCCTCTTGCCGATGGCGGTGGCCGACACCGCATCCGGCGGCGAGACAATCGCTCCCAGCGCAATGGCTTCCGCCCAGCCGATACCGGGTAATAGGGCATGCGCGGCCGCCGCCACGCCTGCGGTCGTCGCCAGCACCAGGCCAACGGCCAGCAGTGAAATCGGGCGGAGGTTCTGACGAAACTCACGCAATGATGTGAAATAGGCGGCCGCCCATAAAATGGGCGGCAGAAAAACCAAGAACACGAGGTCCGGATGGAGCGTCACCGCCGGCAAGCCCGGCACCAGTCCCAGCACCAGGCCGCCCAGCACCAAAAAGATCGGGTACGGGACACTGATCTTTTGGGCGATCGTGGTCAAGGCGAGCACCACCGCCAGCAGCAAGATGATGACTTCGAGTTGGTGCAGACTATCCATGGATTTAGGAAGCGGATGTGACAGACGGTTTGTTACATCCCGATCGTTTCAAGCCGCTGCAGATCCTCCGGCGAAATGGTGAATCGATCGCACTGAAGATCGTCTTTCATATGTTGCGGGTTCGTCGTGCCGGTCAGGGGCAACATACCGACCTGCATCGCAAACCGGAACACCAGTTGCGCCAGCCCCATGCCGTACTTGGCGGCCATGGCCCGCACCTCGGGATCGGCAAACAGTTCCCGGTTGGCCGTCAACAACGAGAAGCCTTGGTAGATGATACCGTGAGTCCGGCAGATCGCCCGCACGTCCTGATCCCAGCCCAGCGCCGCATAACAGCGATTCTGTACCACCATCGGCTTCTGAGCCGCCCGCGCGCAAAGCAATGTGAGCTGATCCGCCGTCACGTTGCTGATGCCGATCATCTTCGTCTTGCCCGCATCGTAGAGCGCTTCGATGGCGGCCCAGACCTCCCAATCTGCATCGCTCAACCCGCGCCGCCCATAGGGGCCGTGCAACACGTAGGAGTCGAGATAGTCAGTGTGGAGATGGGCGAGGGAACTGGCGAAGGATTGTTTCACCTGCGTGGTAAGATCGGCCTGCGCATCGTAGGGCGTGCGATGGTCTTGTCCGTTGACCGGCGTGAACTTGGTTTGCAGAAAGAGCCGGTCCCGCGGCGTGCCCTGCTTCGCCAGCGCCACCAGCGCCTCTCCGACCAATGCTTCCTCATAATGGATCAACTGATTGGCTGTATCGATCGCCGTGAACCCCGCCGCCACGGCCTGCTGCACCAATTGCGTCGTGGCTTTTTTTTTCCACGCGGTCCCGTACATGAAGGAAGGAAGAGGAACCTGATTGTAGGCAGTCAACATGACGTGAAGCCCTCCATGCCGTACCATACACAGATCCTCCCGCCGGTCTCAATGTGCCAAATGACGGAGGTGCTTAGATCGTCGTCACCGGTTACTCAGAAAGGCTGTCCAGCAAGGCCGCAGCCGGTGGAAAGGCGAGGCATATCTTGTCGTACATCACACCTGTGCGCGCCGCGAGAACGCCGCTGGCGGCCATTCTCAACAACCTGCTAGAGTGCGTTCTCGACACTAAGAAGGAGCACCGCCGACATGGATGCAGAACAGACCAATCAGGTCGTGGAACTTCGACTCACCTACCGATATATCAAAGATCATCCCTGGACCGTCCAGGCCATCAACGGATTTCTCTCGGCCTATTTCATGGAGAAACCGGGCTTTTCCGTGCAGCGGCATTTTGACGATCTGGAGTCCGGTATGCACGTCTGGATCTGCGACATTCCGTCCAACATGAAGATCACGGCGTTGTTACGTCGGCTTCAGGCCGACATTCCCCCGTGCCGCCATTTTCAACCAGCCACGGAACAATCAGCTAGGCCGCACTATGTGATCGACAGTCCCGAATAGGATCTCCCACTTGCGCTGCTTCCGCCCTCATAGCTACACTGCGCACACATGCACTATGGAGGATTGCCATGCGAGTGATCGTGATCGGAGGAACGGGCACCATCGGATCGGCCGTCGTGAAGTTATTCTCGACGCGGCACGATGTGGTGACGGTGGGACACAAGAGGGGAACGTATCAGGTGGATCTGGCCTCGCCGGACTCCATCACCAGCCTCTTCAAAACGGTCGGCACCTGTGATGCCGTGGTCAGTACTGCCGGAATCGCTAAGTTCGCGAGCCTGGACGATCTCACCTATGACGACTACTTCATCGGCTTGAAAAATAAACTGATGGGCCAGGCGAATCTGGTGCGAATCGGCAAACCGTTCGTGACCAACCAGGGCTCGTTCACGCTCACCAGCGGAGTCCTCGGCCAGAATCCCATGAAGGGCAGCGCCTCCATCAGTATGGTCAATGCCGGGCTGGAAGGATTTGTCCGCGCCGCCGCGATCGACTTGCCCCGCGGCCTCCGAGTGAATGTCGTCAGCCCGCCCTGGGTGACGGAAACACTCATTGCGCGAGGCATGGATCCGTCGATCGGGTTAGCGGCTGACCGGGTCGCGCAGGCCTATCTTGCCAGTGTGGAAGGCACCATGACGGGACAGACGCTGGATCCCAGACAGATCGCCGCCGCCTAAGCGACAATGCGCCGGTTACCGCGCCGTGACGTGAAACGCGCCTAACGGATGGGCGTGGCCATTCACCAACAGCTCGATCTTGTGCGCGCCGGGATAGTGGGTGCGAGTCGTCAACTGCGTGAGGGCCAGCGATTTGCTCAACCGGATGGTCTCCCGCGGCGCGAGTTCTACCGTCTTCAACTTAAACACCTTCAGGCTGTGCCTGCCGTTCGCCTTGACGTAATGCACGCGCAAATCCACCAGCACCCGCTGCATCACTGTCGCCTGATTGACCATCTCACACGTAATGCCCACGGACGATCCGATCCGAGGCCGTGCCGGGTTGATCCGCACCTTCTCCACTGCGACCAGCGCCTTGTCGCCGAAGCCCAAGACATGGAGTGCCCCCGATTCTCCCCGCTTGATCGCCGACCGCAGGGCATGGCGAATGATCCAGCGGCGTTCCTCCGTTGCATTCTCCAGCCACCTCGTAGCCGTTTCCACCAGCACATCGGGATGGTCCTTGCCGATATCGTTCAGATTGTTCGCCACACTGCGACGCACGTAGAGCGACGCATCGTCTTTCAACCGCTCCAACAGGGCCAACACCGGCCGCGGATCGACCTGGAAGACGCGGAGTCTCGGCGCCCAGGGCAATCGTGGCCGCGTGCCCTCGGAGACCAGCCGTCGAACGTCTTCACTGGGATCGGTTGCCCATTCGGCCAGACGCGCCAGAGTGGCCGTCTGGTGTCGTTCGAGATACCGGCGAATGCTGAACTCCGCCGTGAATCGTTGCGTCAGCAGATATTGCGCCCGCATGGAGGCGTCGAAGTGGTCCAGCCCGTATTCGGCCACGAAGAAGACATGCGGCAGAAACACAAAGGCGCTCATTCCCGAGGCACCCGTTCGCCCGGATTGCCGGTCGAGCGAGGCCAGAAGAATCGCAAGGGCTTGCTCATAGTCATCCGGCAAACACCGTCGCAGGGCATGCGCGATCTTCCAGGCGCGTGGCATCAACTCTAGATCGTCATACCCATCCAGCGCCGACCGGACGAATGCCTTCTCGTCGAATCGAGGAAACACGGCGGCGATCATGCGCGCAATGGCGCGAGGCACATCGGGGCCGAAACTATTCTTGAGCGGTTCTGCCATGGTCTTTTTACCCGCCGGCAAAGACCGGCCGGAATCCCGCCTTCGTCAAAATCCGGGCGACGTCGTCACGCCGGTCTCCCTGAATCTCGATGCGCCCGTCTTTCACCGTCCCCCCGGCGCCGCAGGCCTTTTGCATTTCCTTGGCCAGTTGTTCTTTCTCAGCCTGACCGATGCCGGCAAATCCCGCGATCACCGTGACCGTCTTGCCGCCGCGATGCGCCGTCTGCCGGATGATATCCACCCGGCCTCGATTCTTCGTCGGCGCCGGCTGTGGCGCAGCAGGCCGATCGGCCTGCTCCCGCGATTGAGCTTGGGGCAGCGCCACGTCCTTCAAGACCTCAAAGGGGCTCTTCCACGCCACCGGCTCACCCTCGGTGGGAATGCGCTTCTTCTCTTTCATGCCTCGTCGCCCTCAATCCGTCGTTCGTCTCTCGTATTTCGTCACTCGCGAGATACGTTTCACGATTCACGCTTCACGGGCGCTGCGGCGCCTTTCCACATCGCCGGCTCAATCTGCACGGCATTCGTCCCGTCACCGATCAACAACTGCCCGTCCTGAATGGTGCAATGCAGATCCATCTGGCGTTGCGCAAGCCCGGCCAACGCACGGCTGCCGTCCGGAGAGAGATTCATGACGGCGAGATTCCTCAAGCGCTCAAGCGCCGCCAGATTCTCTTTCCACCATTGATCCGCCGCACGACCACCGTAGGCATAGACCCACACCTGCCTGGCGCGGCCGCAGGCCTGGCGAAGGGCCTTCTCGTCCGGCAGCCCCACTTCGATCCACAGCTCGATCAGACCCGTCAAATCCTTCTGCCACAGCGCGAGCTCATCTTCGGTGCTCAGCCCCCGGCCGAACTGCAGCGCCTCATGCGCGTGCCATGCGAAGGCCAGCAGGCGGACCATCATGCGCTCGTCGGTTTCGGACGGATGTTGCGCAAGGGTCACCATATGGTCCTCGTAATAAGGGCGATCCACGTCGGCAATATGGAGGACGGCTTTGAAAATCGTCGCGTTCGGCGCCATGGGGTGTGCAGTCCTTCTTCGAGGGGCGTTCAGATCGAAAAAACCAGATTGTGGGGCCTGTGTGAACAGAACACTCTGCTCGACCCAATTCAGGCCGGATCAAGGTAACTCTGCAATGTACATCCCCTCGACCCGCTCGCGCGCCCAAGGCGTCTTGCGAAGAAATGTGAGAGTCGATTTGACGCTCGGGTTATTCAGGAAACAGCGCACCGGCAGGCGACGGCCCAGTTCAGCCCACCCATGCCGCTCGACGAGTGTTGTCACAATCGTCTCCAGCGTGACGCCGTGCAAGGGATCGCGGGGATGGGAAATGGCAGGTGGCTGAGTCATCTGATTCGCATGTCGTGCGGAAAGCGACTCCTGACATGATAAAGACTTAGCATCCGCCGTTAACGAAAGCTCCCCTTAACCACTGATGTCCCACGGCTCGCGGAGAACAAGGACGAGCAGATCTCGTGAACCGTGCACGACTCAAGAATAAAGACTGTGTCTTCCTGCAACAAGTAGACAATACGGTAGCCTCTAAAGATTAATTCTCGCAGATCGAATCGATTGAACACCGGAACCACTCGACCAATGTGAGGAGGCTTAAGCAACGAGTCGGCAGATTCGACGATACGATCCACGAACGTGATTGCATGGAGAACGGAATCGCGGGCAATGAAGTCTTCGATGCCCTGAAGGTCGTTTCCGGCAGTCAGCGACCAGCGGACTTGCGCCATCGGGTCATTCTTTCTTTCAGTTCTTGATAAGAGAGGACCCGACCCTCGGCAACGTCCTGGAGGCCTTTCTCTACCTGTTGTTTAAAGAAAAGCTCTTCCAGGATTACACTGGTGGTTACATCATCAAAAATCAAGCCTGGCCTCGCCACAATGTCCATCCGAAGTCTCATCAAGTGTCCAGACATTCTTCTGTCTCGGCCTCAAAATGAAATTGGGCCATTTTTTGACTACTATTAAATTCCAGGCCCAATTCAGGCTCTCTGGCTTCCAGATGCATCAGATCCGTCAACACATCGATCAACGTACCGCGTGGATCATAAGGGTCACCAAATTGCACAGCATACATTTTAAGAACTTCCCTGGCGCGTTCTGCTCTTTCCTCGTTGGTTGGCATATATTCCCCATTGTGGTTCGCATGAATGAATCTAAGATTATTCACGAAATAGGTTCGAGCGATGGAAGGCCAGGAATTCCCTCTCTGGCCAGAACTTGTCCGGCATGCGAATTGGGGCTCTTGAGAACTCGACAAAACTTGCCTCAAGAATCTTGTTTGGAAGGTATGCCATCAACGCAGAAGACAACTGTATCTGATAGGTATCTTCAATGGCCCATAGTCCGCTATCAAACGCGTCATGATGGAGAGAACACAGACACAAACCATTCCTTGGATTGGCGCGAAGATCCTCTCTATCGGCCCAAGGAACAATATGTGCGGCCGTGAGCAACTGAGGAACCGGGTTGGAACAGACGCAACAACTGCTTCCATATGAGGCCAGGACAGCTTCTCTAAAAAATCTCTGGTGCAGCCTAACTTTGACCTCGCGGACTGTTTCGCTTGGCCCGCTGTGGATGTCCTCAAACTTCACAGAATAACCGTCGGTATGCGGATCAGCTGCATCTCGCTCCGGAGGCATTGTCAACGAACTGCCTCGAAACCGACCTCCAGCTAGTTCACTTTCAATCGAAAGCTTGCCCAGTCCTGATTGAATTCATCCCAAATAGCACGGTCCGCTCTACTTGCACCAGAAAGCCCTTTAACCCCTTTGGCGTGCAACGCAGGATCGAATGAACCGAAATTACCCAGCTTCATCGCCACCGAAGCTGCTGATCTTCCTATTTAGTTAGCAATCTCAGTTACTAATGGGTTGTTAGCTTTGGTCTTTGAAAAAGGAATTTTGCAATATAGATTAAAAACAACGAGTAGCTGATCGCGCGTCCAAGGTTCATGCATGTGCTGATTCTGTAAAGCAGTACGGGGTTGGGCCAAATAATAAACATGTAGGCACCTAATGTACACAACTGCCACTCAATAGAGAGCTTGGCATCTCGTCTGAGGCGATAGGTTTCGTAGCAATTCAATTCGTCATCCTCCCTCCATCAAACAAGCGAGGCGGTTGTTGTGGTCACAGGTGCGCGCGTCCCACGAGGGGAGTCCGCGACCGCGCGTTGCGCGAGCATAGAGAGCGCACGACTGCCTCGCTGCGCCTTTTCCGTGACTGCATCGTGAGCTTGGGAAAGAGTGATGCAGCAAATAGTGGAAGAAAGATACATCTTAGGCTGATATAGTGGCCGATAGCATCGGCCTCATCAGGCCGACCCTGTGCGCACGTCTTTAATCCCCCATGCAGTGAATGGTACCCACTCACCAAGGAGGCTCATCATGCAGAAGTCATTGATCGTCGCCATCGCAGTCGCCGTCGGTCTCGGAGCCAGCTCGGTTTCGTCCTATCTGCCATTGGCCTATGCAGACGGCCTGGTCGCGGAAGGGAAAGAAGCGATGAAAGGCACGGGCAAGTCGCTGACAGAAGCTACAGGCAAACTCAAAACCGATGCCACTCAAACGAAAGAGGACGCCAAGAAATTGGACCTCGAAAAGACGAAGCAGGGCGCAGGACAGGTGAAAGAAGACGTCAAGGGAATGAAGGAAGGTGCCAAGGGTGCATTGACCAATCCGCTTGGCAAATAGCCGTTTCCGGACTCAACTCCGACAGGGGGAGTTTCGCACTCACACAGCGGGGCTCCCTTTGCGAAGCACATACGATTGATCCCCCCTCGCGCGCGTATCGTGAGCGTTCTTCATCCCCATCTCGCTCCTTTCCGCAAGGGAGGACAGCCGGGCGCTCCTGACTGCGCGCGGCCACGACTCCATCCCTCTACCCAGCCCAAGGAGAGAGGTCAGGAGGGCCTTTCACTGCGCGCATCGGACGAGCACTGTTTTATCGTGCGCGTTCCGCGAACCTCTCCCTAATTGCTTCCCAGGGGCGTGCAGCCTGTTGTTCCCAAGTGCGCGCGTCCTCCGAAATCTTCCTTTTTGCTTCCCCAGGGGGCGGGCGGGCGAATGATCCTGAGTGCGCGCGTCCAACGAGGGCCTTTAGGCCGCGCGTTGCGCGAGCAACAGGAACATCCGCCTGCACGCCCCCTCTTCTCCCCTTCTTGCCCCCGCCCCACTCCGACTGATAAAAGAAAGCGTTGCAAAATCAGCGACGACAGGCGGCCATACACCCCCTGTCCCGTCGGTATCTCCTAACCACGAAGAGCATGTGATGTCCCTGCCGGTTGAGAAGTCTGCGTCCGACGAACTGCGGCGAGAAGTGCTGCGGCGGCGCACGTTCGCCATCATTTCCCACCCGGACGCCGGAAAAACCACGCTGACCGAAAAGCTGCTTCTCTATGCGGGAGCGGTCCACCTGGCCGGTGCGGTGCAGGCTCGCTCCAGCCAACGCCAGGCCAAGTCCGATTGGATGGAGTTGGAACAGGCGCGCGGCATTTCGATTACCTCCACCATGTTGCAATTCGATTATCAAGGAGCGCGGGTCAACCTGCTCGACACGCCGGGCCACCAGGACTTCAGCGAAGATACCTATCGCACGCTCATGGCCGTCGATAGCGCGGTGATGGTGCTGGACGGCGCCAAGGGCATCGAGCCGCAGACTAAAAAACTCTTCGCCGTCTGCCGCAAGCGCGGCATTCCGATCCTGACCTTCATCAACAAGATGGACCAGCCGGGCCGCCACCCCTTCGACCTGCTCGATGAGATCGAGCGCACGCTGGGCATGACGGCCGTCCCCTTCAATTGGCCGATCGGTGAAGGGTCCGGCTTTCAAGGCCTGTACGATTTCCAGAACCGGGAGGTGCTGTTTTTTCAACGGACGGCGCACAACCAACGTCGCGCCCCGATGACGGTCGAGGCCTTTCCCAACCCGAAACTGGCGGAGACCCTCGGCGACGCCTATGGCCCGCTGCAGGAAGAAATCGGGTTGTTGACGGGCGCAGGCACCTCCTTTGATCGCGAACGGTTCCTCGCGGGCGAGCTCACCCCGGTCTTCTTCGGCAGCGCGCTCACCAACTTCGGCGTCGGCCCATTCCTCGACGCCTTCACCACACTCGCGCCGCCCCCAGGCCCGCGGCACAGCGCCCAAGGCCTGGTGCAACCGACGGACGAAACCTTCTCCGGCTTCGTGTTCAAAATTCAGGCGAACATGGACCCGCAGCATCGCGACCGCATGGCCTTCCTGCGCATCTGCTCGGGCCGTTTCGAAAAGGACATGATGGTCCATCACGCCAGGCTGGGTCGAAAAATCCGTATGACGCGCCCGCATCGCCTCTTCGGCCGCGACCGCGAAACGATCGACGAGGCCTATCCCGGCGATGTCGTCGGACTGGTGAACCCCGGCCTGTTTACGATCGGCGATACGCTGACGTCCGACCCATCGCTGACCTTCGACCCGATTCCGCACTTTGCGCCGGAGTGTTTCGGCCTCCTGCGCACGCAGGACATTTCCAAGCACAAGCAGTTTCAGAAGGGACTGAAGCAACTGGAAGAGGAAGGGGTCATGCAAATTTTCTATTCACCTGACCACGTGCGCCGCGAGCCAGTGCTGGCCGCGGTGGGTGAACTGCAATTCGATGTCGTCATGTCCAGACTGGAGAATGAGTACGGGGTCAAGACATCCGTCGAGCGCATGCCCCATACCCTGGCCCGGTGGATCGTCGGTGATCCCGCGACCATTGCGGCCGTGTATTGGCCGTCCGACACCGTCCGGCTCGTCGATCAGCAGGGCCACGGGGTGATGCTGTTCACCACTGAACATCTGCTGGCCTACTGTATCAAATCGAACCCGTCCATCAAATTTCTGTTGCGCGAGGAAGTCGAGCGGCCGACAGCGCAATAACAACCGGCCCGCCGCCGGTCAGGGAAGCGTTCCGGCGGGCTCATGGCCGCGGCGCAGACATTCAAGAAAATGTGTTATAACGAGTCGTCCGTCCACGACAACCGGTGGCGGCCTCGTGGATTGATGAACGCGAGCACGATCACACCTTCTGCTGTCCTTAGCGCCTCAGGCTAATTCGGCCTGGGTGAGTTGCCGCCCCCTGTCATCGGTCGCCGTTCTGCTGCCTTCCATGCTGATGCCGGTATGGTAGAACGGGCGAAGCGCATCGATGCCAAGAAAGGCCGCTCCGTTCGATGACACGAGAATTGAACCGACGAACGTTTCGAGGAGAAGGATTATGCCGAAGGCAAGAACTGCGAAGAACTGTTACTACTGCGAAGCGGAAGATCGAATTAAAATGACCTTTATGCTGTGCGGCCTCTGTCACCGGCACTTCTGCAGCGCCCATGGCGTGCCTGATCTCGAGCAATGCACGAAGTGTCTGGAGGCAAGCGAAGAAACGGAATAAATTGCTCCACGCCTTACACTCTCAATGGGAGAATACCCCCTCCCCATCACGGCGCGTGATCAAGGGAATAGAGCATCGGAAGGATGAATGTGGACGGTAATGGCGGCTTCCGCATGAGGAACCGAAGAGGGATGGCTTGTTTGATGGAAATGATGGCCGCTTGGTCCAGGATAGGACTCCCTGAACTCTCCAGCACGTCGATCCGCCCGGCACTGCCGTCAGGCTGGAGTGCGACACGCAGCACTACCTTCCCTTGCAACTTTGCCTCGACGGCTTCGGACGGATAGGTTGACCTCTCCAATACCTGTTGCCATAGCCGATCAGCCATCAATTGCTGAAGAAAGCCTGTCTTTTCCGGCGAGTAATGAATCGACACTTCCATGCGCATGCGCGCGTGACTCAGAGGGCGGGAAAGCTCAACGCTGCGTACAGATCGACTTGTCCTGAGCGCCTCCTCATCTAAAACCTTGTTGCCGGAACCGGCGGACAGGCTCACATCTTCGATCATGCCGGATTGAGAGACATCGACACAGAGCTGGACTCGGCCTTGCCACCGATTGATTCGGGCTATCTCGGGATACGCGGATTGCGAGATGATGCGGGTCCACACTTTTGCGAGCTCCTCCAGATCATTCTTAGACAGTTTATCGGCAAGGTCCCTTAGACAGGGATGATAGGGACTGGCCGGATATGATCCAGATGGAGTGACGGTTACAAGACTCGTCGGAACGGGTGCTCCAGTCACAAGAGGAATGTATGGATGTTCGCTGGCGCATCCAAGCATCCATGTGACGCATAGGAGAGTAAAGCGACCGATAAGAGATCGCATGAAGCAGTTCGCCTATTTTTTCCGCTTCTTCTCGATGCCCACCATGACCGAGACCCGTGCCTGCTTCGACAAGGCTTGATCGATCCGGCTTTTCCCGTTGGTCGTCAGAATCACCAGCCCCTTGTGGTCTTCGATACGTTGCAGCAGATGGGCCGCCCCGGCGTCGGCATAGTGGCTTGCGCCGTCCTTGCCTGCCCGATGCTTGTCGAACAGGGCGTCCGCTCCGTCAAAAAACAGGATCGACCCGCTACGTTCCGCCTCGTCGAACACCCGGTTGATGTTCTTCTCGGTCTCACCGACGCGCCGGCTGACCACTGAGGAGAGATTCACTTTCGATAGGTCCAACTGCAGTTCCTCCGCCACGAGTTCCGCCGCCTTGTTCCGGCGCAGAGGGGTGGAGCCGGACAACACCACGACAGCCACCGACGGTTTCTTGGCACGAGTCGCCTTTGCGGGGCGCGCCGGAGTCGCTTTCCCGGTCACGGCCCTCTTCACCACCTTCTTGATAACCTTCTTCGCCCCCTTCTTCGCTGCTATGCTTGTCGGCCGCTTCACCTTGTTCCCAGCCATTGTTCTCTTCCTCTCAGATTATTCCTCGTTGAAATCATGCGCTCTGTTCAGACCGTTCATCATTACCATACGTCAGCCGTTCAGCGCTTCTTGTCGAAGCCGGAATCGCGCCACTTCTCAAGCAGGGCAATCCGCCGTTCCAATTGCGGGATCGTGGCCTGATCGACCCGGCCACCGGTCCGCTTGATCAATTCCGCATTGAGCTGCCGGTGATCCATCCCGCACTTTCGCGCCACGGCCCCGACCAGGAGGCGGTGTTTGTCCCGCAAGTTATTTTTTTGGTCGTGCAGCGCCGCCGCAGGCTCGGGCTGTCCCTTTCCTTCGCCGGAAGGCTCGCCCTCATCCGCGCCGATCAAGGTATCGAGCCGGGCCACACCGTTCAGCGGAATATATTCCTTCAGCGACGTCGCCGCCGTGTCGAAGAGTGTCCGCTGTACGGCCGGCATGATGTCTTCGAGGACATGATCGCGCTCGACCTTGATGCGCTTGGCATAGTGCACCAGCGTCGCATCCTTGGGCAAATAGAGCCAGGCCCGTTGCGGCTTCGGCACCTTATCCTGCATCCGCACAAAACGCCCGACGACCTGGCGAAAATACATTTCCGTCAAGACGTTGGTCGCATAGACCCCGACGCGCAGACGCGGAATATCGACGCCTTCGCTGACCATGTTCACCGCTACCAGCCATTGCTGCTGTTTGTGATGAGCAAAGGTCTCGATGGTTTTCGAGGCGGAGGGATCATCGGACACGGCGACCAGCGCGCGCATACCCGTGAGCCGCTGGACCAGATCAGCCACCTGCCGCGCATGATCCTGATTCATGGTCACGATCAGGCCGCCCGCATCCGCCTGCTCCTGCTTCCGCAGACGCTGCAACTCGGCATGGGCATCGCTTAACACCGGGCCCAGCCAGGTCTCCTGGAGCAACGCGGTTTTGAGCCGCTCGCGCTGACGCTCGAAGGTCAACCCGTCTTCAAACGTGGCCCGATGCTCGCGCCCATCGGACAACCAGGTCAGTTCACCCTCATAACTCGGGAAAAGAATCGGCCGACAGACCCCATCCCGGATCGAGTGCGAATAGCCGTAGGTAAAATCGGCCTGGCTTTCGCCCTGCTCATACCGCACATAGGGAATGGGATTGTTATCCGACCGGAAGGGGGTGCCTGACAATGCTAAGCGAAACACCGCCTCACCGAACGATTCCCGCAAGGCCTTGCCCCAATCCTTGCCGTCTCCGGCATGGTGCAACTCGTCGAGAATCACCAGGGTTTTTCGGCTGCGGCAGGCGCGCCGGAATACTTCCGGGGCCAGACAGACCTGTTGATACGTCACGACTGCCCCGTGATAATCACGGGCCTCGCAAACCTGCTCATTCGAGAGGGCGGGATCGAGCTGAATGCCGACCTGCCCCGCCGCAGAAGCCCACTGAGTCCGCAGGTGGTTCGTCGGGCAGATCACGAGCACCCGGCTCGCAGCCCGATCGGCGAGATACTGATGGGCAATCCGGAGCGCGAAGCGTGTTTTCCCCGCCGCGGGCGTCGCCGTCACGAGATAGTCTTCGCGCGGCTGCGCCAACACATCGGCGACCGCCCTGGCTTGCCAGTCCCGCAGCACGGCTTTCCACGGGGCGAGCGTCACGGCCATTTCAACACCGGGCTGGTCGGTCTCATTCCATCAATCAGGAGGCTGCCCCATTTCCGTGCCGTCCTGCTCACATGTCTGCCTTCTGCGCACATCGTCGGATCTATCCGCAATCGCCCACGGCCGGGGTCTTGCGCTGGCGATCTGAGCTTATCGCGACCTTGAGATGAGGTGTGGCGTACACGGTTACGGATTCGAAGATCTAAACGCAGACTCAAGACACATGAACGGGGCTTCATGAGCGCAGCGGCACACCATGCAACGCCCCCCACACTTACCCCTTTTTGCCTTCACGAGGTGGGGATACTCTGCAGAAGAGCTGCCGACTTGCCCTTTACTGCGCGCATCGAACAAGCACTGTTTCATCGTGCGCGTTCTGCAAGCAAGGAGGGCAAGTCGGCAGCTCTTCCCTACTCTCAGTCTCTAAACAACCTCACCGCTACCTTTTGTCCCTTGATGCGCGTCCGTCCGAGAGCCTCGATAATCTGCCGGGCCGCTTCTTCCTGCACATCCACCAGGGAGAATCGCTCCTCGACTTCGATCGCGCCGATCATCCGGGACGGCACACCCGCTTCATTCGCGATGGCACCGACAAGATCGCCGGGCCTGATGCCTGCCGCCCGTCCCGCCCCGACATACACGCGCACGGTTCCGGCTGCCCGGCCACCACGACTCGGACCGCCTCTCGGCGCGCGCGCGCGATCCCCTTGGGGGGCCGAACCGTAGGGAGGCCGTGACGGCCGATAGGGCTCCGGCGCCCTCATTGAGACCGCTGGAATCTCTTCTTCTTCCCTATCTCCGCCGTGCGAACGATAGACCAGCTTGATGGCCGCCGCGGCAATATCCGCCGGGTCCGCCGACGCAGACAATGCATCCACGACACGACGAAAATCTTCGAGTCCGCCTGCTTCCAAGGTTTCTTGAATGGAGGCTTTCGTTCGCTCCAGCCGTTTGGCCAAAAGATCCCCCAGCGACGGCACGGCGGCGATCGTGATGCGTGCCTTGGTGTGCTGCTCGACCGCACGCAACAACCGCTGCTCGCGCGGCTCGACAATCGTCATGGCCGCGCCTTCCCGCCCGGCCCGGCCGGTCCGTCCGATACGATGGACGTACACTTCCAGCGACGAGGGCAGATCGTAGTTGATCACATGCGACACGGACGGAATGTCCAGCCCGCGGGCGGCCACGTCGGTCGCCACAAGGAGTTCGGTCTGCCCGGTGCGAAAGGCCTGCATGACACGATCCCGCTGGACCTGGCTCATGCCGCCATGAATGGCCTCGGCTCGATACCCGCGGCTGTTCAGCGCCGCGGTCACCTCATCGACCTCCAGCCGCGTCCGGCAAAAGACCAGGGCCGATTTGGGCGTGGCGATATCCAGCACGCGAGCCAGGGCCGACACCTTGTGCTGGCGGGCCACCACATAGGCGGTCTGCTGCACGCGCGGCGCGGCACCGGCTTTCACCGGCTCACGGGCAATCGTCACATCCACCGGATTCTTCAAATGCCGGCGGGCAATGGAGGCAATTCGCGGCGGCATCGTCGCCGAAAACAACGCCGTCTGTTTGGTCGCCGGAGTTTGTTCGAGGATGGCATCCAGATCGTCGGCGAAGCCCATGTCGAGCATTTCGTCCGCCTCGTCCAGCACCACCACCTGCAGATCGGCGAGTTTCAAGGTCTTGCGGCGGAGATGATCCAGCGCCCGGCCCGGCGTCGCCACGATGACTTCGACTCCGCGCCTGAGGGCCTGCAGCTGCGGCCCCATGGCCTGGCCGCCGTACAAGGCGAGCACTGAGATTCGTAGCTCTTTGCCGTACCGCTGCACCGCCTCGCTCACTTGCACGGCCAGTTCACGAGTCGGCACCAGCACCAGCGCAGTCGGCCGCTGCCGCGGCCCATGGGCGATCCGCTGCAGGAGCGGCAACGCAAACGCCGCCGTTTTTCCGGTTCCGGTGGCGGCCTGCCCCAGCAGGTCTCGCCCCTCCAACAACGGAGGAATCGCTTCACGTTGAATCGGGGTGGGCTCTTCGTAGCCCAGCGCCTCGAGGGTGGTCAACAGCGAGGCTTCTAATCCGAGCGCGGCAAATCCTGGAGAAAATCCCTTGGCGGCCGGCTCTGTCGGCGATGGCGTCGTGGTGTGTTTCATGGGGGAGGGATAAACCTTTCTTGGTCGTCTAGCAGGCCGGTGACAAAGGCCTTCAGCGGCGTTTTCGCGGCGCTCAGAGGCTCAACGTACTGCAGCGAGTACGCTTCGCCTCTTCGCTGGCTGCGGCCTTGCTGAATGACCTTTCTCAACAGCCTGCGAATGATTCCGACATGTCCGTGAGCGGCTGAGGACTCACATACCAAACGTTTTGAAGTAGTTTGTCAACAACCTGCTAGCTGTTCATGCTGGGGGGCCACATAAATTCCAACTCGGGGAACTTCTGTTTGTAGTCGTCATGGCTGGCGTGGATGACTCGTATGGCTTCGTCGCGACCATACATACTCGTAATCTCCACCTTATTATGCTGCGTGGAACCCGGCGCCTGTTTGTAGGTCAGGAAATAGTGCTGCAACCGGTCGAGTAGAGGCATCGGGCATTCTTTGAGATCGGTCAACGTGCCATAGACGGCATCGTCCCGCATGACCGCGATGATCTTGTCGTCCGCTTCGCCGCCGTCGGCCATGCTGAACCCGCCGATCGGCCTCGCCGTCAGCAGAATATCGCTGTGCGGAATGGCCTTCTCGGTCAGCACGCAGATATCCAGCGGATCGCCGTCGCCGATCATGTCCGACCGACGAGCGCGCGCGCCGAACAGTTTCGCCACTCGCTCGCCGCAAAAGGTTTGCGGGATGAGTCCGTAATACACCGGGCAAAAGTTCGAGAACCGCTGAGGACGGTCGACTTTGAGAAAGCCAGTGGCCTTATCCACTTCGTACTTCACCGTATCGCTCGGCACAATTTCGATATAGGCCGTGACCAGGTCTGGCGCCTGCTCCCCCATCGACACCCCATGCCAGGGATGCGCCTTGAACATGAGGCTCATCAGTCGCCGCGCCGCATCGATTTCCTTCTTGCTCATCCTGCTTCAGTCCCCCCTGTGAAACCTTCGGAATTGACGGTCCGACGATCGTGCGATCCGGCAAGGTCTGGATTAATTCACGATATGCCCGCAATGAAAATGGGCTATCCGGCTAGAGAAACAGACAGCTTATAACACATTGCGGGCGAATGAAACAGGAGGGCACCGAAGGACGCCCCCGCAACGGGCAAGGGACGCATTCTCGCATGGCGAACATCGCGATATTTTGAGCGGCGGAGGGGGACGCCGGGGGCAGCCAGGAACGGACAGACCGTCACTGACTGCCCAGCACAGGCTTCACGGGAAAGGGTGGAAGGCTAGAAGGTATGGCGCACACCGAAAAGCAGGCCCATGGCGGACCCGTCACTCTCGGGATGATTGCGTTTCCAGGCCGCTTCCATATTCAACATCAGGCCCTTCGGCGCGCTCTGCACCAGATTGGTCAAGGCATAGTCGATACCGCCGCCGATTCGCCAGGCGAACGTATCTTTCACGTCCTTTGTATTGATGTTCACACCCAGACCGGTCGTGAAGTACGGGATGAAGTTGCCGAAATGCCCGGGACGATACTCCAAGTTCACCGGAAGAAGCGTAATGGTGTTGACCGACCCGCTTCGAGGTGAATCAATGCCGTGATTCTCCCACTCCAACATCATGCCGAGACGAAACCATTTATTGAGACCGTACATGCCCTGAAAGTTCAACGCCGGGCCAACCGTCGAGACGCCGGAACTCTGTGTCATGAAGCTCGGGCCTACCCGAAATCCCATCGTGACTTTCCCTTCTTCGGCCATGCCCTCATGCACCCATTCGGCCGCCTGGGAAAAATCGGGGGCAAGACTCAACAACAGGCCCAGCACTATTGCACAGCCCCCCGCGCACTGCTCACGAATCCTACGCATATCGCCCTCCTATTATGATGATGTAGATATCTTCGACCGCCCACTCTAGGCAAGTCCATGCCCGCATTTCAAGAAAAAGTGTGGCATTCCGGCAAAACAAAATGGTTTCAATTAGTGTCGCAAGCTGGAACGAAATTGACGCCGAACTAAGTAGATCAGAGAAAACCACTAGTACGTAACATTGAGCATCCGCCATGCATGAAGGGAAATCTTCCCCCCGGGCAACCGCATCCGACGACGGGCGGGGAACGAGCCCAAGAGAGGATCATGATTTGAGAGGAATCGCTGCGAGGGGCAGCCGGGAGCGGAGGAACCGCCGCTTGGCCGCCTGAGTCCGGCCTCCGACACAACAGAGTGGAAACACTCAGGCACAACCGGAAGAGCACCGGACCGCCCCCCTGACCTCGGCCTTAGAACTGAGCAGGAAAGCACAGAGCACGAACCATCTCGCGCATCATAGATCTTCTTTTGATTCGACAAAAATCGCCCGCCACCGCATCCAACAGACTCTGCCGATTCCCGCGACCCGGTAAAAAAATGAATACGTACGAGCGGCCGCCACTGCCGGCTGTAGCGGCGATAGGCAAGGAAATAGAACGGGGGCAGTCCTGTGAGTTAGCGGGATAACAGTGGAGGGAAAATGATGCTGCCCTCGAAGCCGTAGTGTTTGAGACTGGCAGAAGATTTCTCGGCAGAGCCCAGGAATTGGTCGAGCCCGGCGCGACGAAGCAGCAGCCCGTCTTTTCGCGCATAGTTGATAAGCCCCGGCGCGCGCAACTGGTTCAGGAAGGTCGACACCGCCTCCCGGCCCGCGCCGATCATTTGAGCCAGATCATCCTGCCCCAAATAATGGGTGAGGCGAACCCACTCGCCGTCCGGTTCACCGAATTCATCGGCCAGCCGACCCAGCGTGCGCACCAGGCGCTCCATCGTGCTACTGAACGAGAGGGTTTGAATCTGGTCGTTGGCCGCCACAACTGTTGGGCGACGTTGGAGAGAAACAGGAGAACGGCCGGAGGATTGCTCTGCAGATGGGCGATAAATTCGTCAAAACCCAGCTCGACGATCTCACTGGCCTCCGTCGCAATCGCCTGCTCGCGGCGGTCACCCGTGCAATGGCAGAGTTCACCGAACACCTCGCCCGCCTGTTGCAGGCGCAAAATCAATTCACGCCCGTCATCGGTTAGGGACGTCAACTTCATAAACCCCTGCCGGAGATAGAAGACACTTTGCGCCGAATCGCCGTGCGCATAGATACGGGCGCCCTTCGCCACTGGCTGGCCGGGCCGGTTCATCAATTGCTCGCAGAGCTTGCCGCGAAAGCAGCCGGACAAGGCTATGCAGTGGAGATCGTCCGCCATGTTCATCGCCGTATGAATCATGCACCTTCATGACCAGGCATTCTACAGAGAGAGGGAGCCCGCGAGCAGCCCCCGGATTGGTCACCGGCTATTGACTTTCGGCCAGGCCAGGCATGGCATCGCACCTCTCAGGTCTATTATGATACAAGCTGGCACGCTAACCGGACAGCACCCATGGCCACTTCCTTCCACAGTACATCGGAGCGGGCGCGACGTGCCAAGCGGCCCATCACCGGAGTACTCTTCCTGGCGTTTGCCCTGCTCGGCGGTTCTCTCCTGTGGGCTGAATCGCCATCACGAACCAAACCGGGCAACGGATCGGCGGATGTGGCGCAAGGTCGGGCAATCTTCAACGGCAAGGGCCTCTGCTCCACCTGCCATGGAATCGACGGATACAGAGACCAGCTGCCCCCGCACCTGAGCAAGAACGTCCGCGGAAATATCGATCGACTCAGCCCCGCTCCTGCTGACCTGCGACAGGCAGCAACGCTCACGCTCACCACCGACAAGCAACGGTTCGAGGTGATCCGGCACGGCCATCAGCGCACCGCCATGTACCCGCTCTCGAAGGAAACTCTTTCCGACGAGGAGATTCTCGCGCTGCTGCCCTATCTCGCCTCGATTCGCGGCAAGGCGCCTGCCGCCGCTTCCATGCCTGAGACCGGTATATCCATACGGGGCGACGCGAAAAACGGGCGGCAGCTCTATCATGAACTCGGTGGGTGCGCCGTCTGCCACGGCATCGAGGGACATCTCCACCGACGGCCGCCGATCTCGAAGGACCTGGCCAATCGGCTGGACGCGCTTCCCGCCCCCCCTGCCGATCTGCGCGATCCCGCTACCCTGAAATCGCAGAATGACGAGGATCGTTTTCGTTCCATTAAACGCGGTCACCCGGGCACGGCTATGTATCCAAAAACGCTCCTGCAGGACGACGACATCCGCGACCTCGTCGCCTACCTCGCCACGCTACGTGAAGGCCGGTAGTCCATTTTTCCCCGCAGGGCGCCGGCGGCCAGGCGAAGACGCCGGACGGATTATGATCAGCTGACACAATACAATGGTTTGAGTCGCGAGTTAGGAGGGTTGGAAGGTGAGTTTCGAAAAAGGACCGTACGGGAGAACAACCGATCATGATATGGCTCGCGGAGGTAGCGGCCACCTCACACACAACAACCGGCGGCCACCACCCCCATGCCCGGAAAAACCGGCATACATCAACTAGCTGGGGCCAGGAGGATCTTCGCGATCTTCTCCCGTGAGCAACTCGGCTTCTTGCGTTTCCAGCCCCTGCACGTCACTCAAAATGCTCTGCAATACCTGGCGGCGCTGCTGAAGGCCCTTCTTCGGAATATCCCGCGTCTGTGGTTCCTGCGCCGATTCAGGCAAATTCACGATCGCTTCAGCCTCACCTAATGTGGCGTACTTGTAGGACTCCACATATTGGTGCGTATCGCCGAAAATCCTCGTCAGAATGCCTTCCGTTTCTTCATCAAACACCTCGAAGGTTGGATTCACGACCGTATGATGAGCCAATCCTTCAAGTTTTTCGATTTGGGCCTTGAGGTCATCGCTCCTCAGGCGGGCACGATACATGGAATTGACTTCAGCCATTGCGTGGTCTCCTCTTCTGTGATGTCTTGGTATACCCCGCTCGCGCCACGGTGCCAGCTAGGGATTCCCCGAGCAAGCGGAGGCCAGGTCGAAAAAGTCGGGCGTCCGAGCTCAGCGCGCGTCAACGCAGCGTCTCTTCTGCCAGGCAACGGACAAGATACCCCACGATGGCCACATTCGCGGCCAGGACCACCAGCCCCGTCACAGAAATCTCGCGAACGACTGCATGAAATTCACTCGGCAACAGAACACTCGTAGAGATGACGGTTAGATAGGCAGCCCAGGACGTTTCGATCCACAAGCCGAACCCTTCGATGAACAACAGGGCCGCGTATCCCACGCTGATCAGGCCCATCATGAGGAGACTGTGCCGTTGCCACACATGCACCTTGAGGACAAGAACATGGAGCAACTGAGTATGGGTACTCAAATGCAGCGCGTCTAAGAAGGGAGAAAGAAACGTGTCGATTTCAGGGTCCACCCATCGAAAGAAGCCTGCTCCGGCGAGAAGCACCAGCAATCCTGTCAGGAGCTTGAAGAGGGCAATGGGAGCCAAGCTGCTCTGGTGCGACACCGGTGTTATTAATGGCATAGAGCCATGTCCCGTCTCACCAGCGCGATCGGATCATACGTCATCGTCGTGTTTCGCTGCACGACCGTCCATTGCTCATCAGGCAACCGTTCCTTTGGGCTAGCCCCGACCGACAGAGCATCTTAATGAACCGTTCACGGTGATGAATGAGCAGCTTGCACAGAGCCTAGCCGACGCTTGGATCGCTGCCTGAAACCGGCACGACCTCGACGCCATTCTTCACCACTATGCATCTGACGTGGAGTTTACCAGTCCGTTCGTGCCGACGCTATCCGGTGAGCTCTCCGGTATCATCCACGGCCGCATCTCGTTGAAAGCCTATTTCCAGAAGGGCCTTCACGCCTCCCCCGACCTGCATTTCGAATTGATACGCATCCTGACCGGAGTCGACAGCCTGCTGCTCTATTATCGCAGCGTCAACGGATTGCTGGCCGCCGAAATGATGACCGTCAACGACGAGGGCCTGATACAGACCGTACGCGTGCACTATGGAAAGGAGTAGCCGGCAGGACCTTGAGGCGCATGAATCCACCCCTCATCGTAATCATGTCTTCCGGCTGAGCGACGAGCTGACAAGCCCCGCTACACAGACAACTCGCACCGGATCTGCCGGACCATTTCATCCGGATGAAGTGCGGCATCAATCACAAGTGCATCGTCAGGTTCTTCCAGGATAGCAAACTGACTGTCCAAGAGTTCCGGGCGCATGAAATGATCCTTGCGCCGGGCCAGGCGCTCGCGGAACAACTCGACCGCGCCTTTCAGATAGACCAGGCGCAGGTGGGGGCGACAACCGTCCTCCACGATTGTCCGGTAACTTGCCTTCAAAATTGAGCAGGCAAACACTGCCGGTTGATTTGAGCGGATCTGATCGACAATCGCAGCATGCAGCCGTTCAAGCCATGGCCGGCGATCGGCATCCGTCAGAGCCTGGCCTCTGCGCATCTTGTCGATGTTCGCTGGCGAGTGGAAGTCGTCACCGTCCCAAAACTGCCAACCTAATTCTTCCGCCAGGCGGCGACCGATCGCCGTCTTACCGGCTCCCGATACGCCCATCACCAGAATAATCACCGCGCTACGATTCCATGTGCTTTTGGTAATCCCACTTTCCAGCGCAATCACTCGCTCAACGACACCTCTTAGGATAAAGACTTGTCCGGCGCGTCGGCGGTGAGATGTTCGATGATCAGACGGGCATCGCTGATCGGATCGCTGGTAAACGGGAACTCATGGCGCCTGGTTACGGCTGTGGACAGGCGTTCCGCCGCTTGCCTGACGGGGAGGGGAAAGGTCTCTTGCTGCTGAATTCGGCGCAAATGCTCGATGGCATCCCCGCGCCACGGCGGTTCAGCCGGACGGGCCAGCCAGGATTCGGCAGCCAACGCCGCCGCCCGCCGAGCACAAACCCGCGCCTTACCTTCGTTGCCGTCCTTCAAGGCCTGCTTAGCCGCAGAGAGTTCCTGATCGATGCGTGATGCATGCGACATGGAGAGCTACGCTACGCGGCTGAACTGAACCCTGTCAATGAGGGGACATCGCTTCCACAAAAGCTCGGCTTAGCTAAGAGCGAGCATGGTCCTGCATTCAGGATGTAGAACGAATCTCAACAACACTTTTCACAGTAATAATTCTCCCCTCTATCAGGGAAACCCCTATTCCTCTGACGAGATAGACCGGGCATAGTTACGGCGCACTGCCGAGGCGGGAGGGCGTCTCCTTTTTGCCAAGGACGCCACCTGTAATGTCTGAACACATCATGACGACTCATCGTTTACGCAAATCCAGCACATACCGATTCCACGATTCGGTGCGCAACGACCGGAAGTTTCTGCTCGTGGCACTGGCCGCAGCCCTCATCTTGGCGGCTGTGCTCTCCGGTATCGGATTTGATTTCCTCCACACCACGCCCAGGTAGTCGCCTCCCGCGCTCTTTTCGGCTATCATCGCGTCAGCCCGGCGAAGCATCTTGGCCGGCGCGGCCATTGGGCTGGAAACACGTCGGCTTCGCATCTTATGACTTGGATCGTCTATATCTTGGAATGTGCCGACGGCAGTCTCTACACCGGCATCACGAATGATTTGGAGCGGCGCATGCAAGCGCATGTAAGCGGGAAGGGCGCAAAATATACGAAACGCCGGGGACCGTTTATTGTGCGGTATACCGAATCGTTGGACAGCAGGGGGGAGGCGCTACAACGCGAGGCCGCCATCAAAGCCCTGGATCGATCCGCGAAGATGATGCTTATTTCAGCTGCGCTGTGACTGCGCAGGCGGATGTGGCAGGCGGCCTTCATCCATATCAATCAAGTCAAAGAGGGGATAGGCCGTAACATCAAGCATTGCCGCCAAGCCCGCAAGACTTTCCGCAAGGAACTTGGCCACACGAGGGTCTGGGCGAAAAGCGGCCGCCAGCTCCGACCATGCGCGCTTCTCGGCATCCGAATGACTTGTCGCATGTTGGTCAACCCACGCCAAAACAGCCTCGTCCGTTTGAGATGATAGAATCGCACATTGCAAGGCATTCGAGGCGACTCCTGTAAATTTCAAGAACCGCCCGTCGAGCGTAAGCCCCGGCCTCAAGAGATTCCTGACATATTCAGCAGGAAGATGCCCTGATGCGTGAAGGCGCACCTTATCAATCAAACGAGGGAAAATGACATAGTCACCAAGCTGCTCACGCGGGGAGCGCAATAAGAGTGCCATACTTGTGGGATCCTCTTTTGAGGCGCAATGCGATTCTGGAGATTACGTCCTCGTATGATGCGGCTTCATCCATGCACGCGGATTGATCGCCTCACCGTTCCGTTCACCTCTTTTTCACCGCCTTCTTCTTTGTCTTGGACGCGGGTTTGACCTTCGTCCTGGAGGGCTTTTTCTTCGCGGTCCCGCCCAAGACAATGACCGGCTTTTCCGGCGAGAAAGCCTCTTCGATTCGGCTTTTTCCGTTGGTGGCCAGAATCACGAGCCCCTGATGAAGCTCGATGTACTGCATGAGATAGGAAACCTCACTGTTCGCATAACGATCATGAGAGTCATTGACCTGCGTCCGTTTTCCAAACAACGCGTCGGCCTCGTCAAAAAAGAGAATCGACCCGTGGCGATTCGCCATATCGAACACGCGCGTCACGTTTTTTTCAGTCTCGCGGGCATACTTGCTCACCACTGCCGACAAATCCACTGCGGCGAGATGCAATTGCAGCTCCTCCGCCAGGACTTCGGCCGCCCTTTGCCGACGGAGCGGCGTGGCCCCGGACAACACAATCACCGCACCGGATGGATCACCGGCACGGGCGTTCCTGGTCTTTTTCACAGTGGCTTTCTTGATCTGCTGCGGAGCCTGTTTTTTTCGCCGGGTCACTGTTGCACCTGCCATGTCCTTCGTCCCTTTCCGGTTCTCATTTTCCAACCATCGACCTACCGCCCACCCTCGCACTGAATGCAGGGATTGAGTATAACCTGTTCCGCCCCAACCCGGAGAATTTCTTCACGTTCATCCTCGACAGAGGAAAACCAATTCACCCAGGGTAACGGCCGCAAATCGCCGCCGGCTTTTCTCCCAGGTCGATCTTCATGTGAGCGGCGAACAGAATTAGATCGGGTGAAAGGAGTGCTCCGGCCGGAGGCCTCTCATACATGGCGGACAATCAGGATCGAATAAGGCCCCCTCCTGCAGGCAGGCTTCATCGGAAGGGGCACCTTGCGGGACACTAACCGCGCGCATCCAATGAGGGCCTCTTAAGGCCGCGCATTGAGGGCGCGCATTGCGCGAGCAAGAGACACTGAGCAGGCAGGCCCCTCTCCTACGTCTCCATCATCTCCAATCGCGCATCGAACTCACGCCCGCAGGCGGTGCAACGAATACAGTCGGACTCGACCGTGAGTTCGTCCGCCCTGATCCCCATGCCGCCGCAATCCGGACAACGGGTCAGATGCACCCGTTGATCATCGACCGTTTCGTATTGCACCCCATGGAGGCAATAGACCGGCTTTCCATCAAGCTGCCAGGGTTTGCCGGCATTGTCCCGCACCGGCATGACGATATAGTGTTGCCGCACGTAATCTTCTATGGCCTGCCGGCTTCCAAAGCCGTCTTGTATGAGTTTGCCGCTCACCGCCTCATAGAGCGCCTGTCCTTTCACGATCGCTTTGGTGGGTCCCATGTCCGACCTCCCTTGGGAATTAGCGAACTCTCATCGCTTCAGCGCCTGCTATCAGCCATCGGTTATTTGCTCTTCACGGTCCGGCTACACCACACCCGAGTAGTACCGCAGAATATTGGACACCGAGATGACTCCGATGATGGAACCATCCTGCGTCACCGCCAGATGGCGCGTGGCCTGGTCCTTCATCATGCGCACCGCGTCGATAATCGGACGATCGCCGGCAATGGACACAACCGGCGTGCGCATGCAGACTTTGACCGCGGTGTCCGGCCTCAGCCCATTGGCGACCACCGCGCGCGCCAACCCGGAATCGGTGATGAAACCGACATAGGCCTGCTTGTCGGTCAGAAGCAATGAGCCCAATTTCCATTTCTCCATGAGTTGCCCCGCCTCCTGAAGACTCGCATCCTGCGAAAGGCTGCGGACATCGGGAGTCATGTGTTCAGCGACCTGCGGGCCGATGAGCACCTGCCGGCTGGACGGGGACTGTTTCGGTTCGGCAGCACGGCGCGCCTCCAACTCGGCAATGCAACTTTCCAAAACCCGACTGCGTTGCAGCAGGTTCTGTCGACGGCTTTCCACGCCCCCGCTTTCCGGAGCTTCATCCGTCATGTTCACCAAGCCGGCGGCTTCACCGAATTCGGCATACTCATATGCCTCTAATAGCTCGGACGTATCCCCGAGCAGGTCGGCAATGAGTTCTTCGGTGTCCTGGTCGAACTCTTCCAGGCTGCGGGTCGGGTGGCCTTTGCCGAGGTAGGTGGCCAAATCGGCCAACTGCTTGCGCAACCGTTCGATACTGCGGTCGAGGGAGATCCGGGCTCGTTTGGGAGTCGTGCGTGTCGTAGACATAGCACCTCCTCTTATATATGGCAGGGTGCTCGATCTTACCCCTCTGAAACAGACGAGGCAAGCGCCGGAGCAGGCAGAGGATCAGATTACTTGACCTTGCCGGGACACAGATGCAAGGTTACGTGACGAAGAGACCTCCCGCATAGGTCCACAACTCTGTGCCCTGATGGAGCTTTATGATGATCGGTTTCTGCTTACTCCTGCTTTGGCTTCTGCCGACTCACTTTCAGGCCTCGGCCATTCCCCCGGCACAGCTCACGCCAACCGCCTCTCCGAACCAACTGTCAGGCCATGAATTGCTTCGCATCGGCGAGATCCACGACCAGCAGGAGCATTTTCCGGAAACCTTGACCTATTATCAGCTCGCCCTGTCGAAGTTTCGTGAAAAGAAACAATCCCAAGGCATCGCCACCGCCTTGGTGAAAATCGCGCGGGTCCATGAGCGTCAGGGCAAACTGCAGGACGCTTACACCTCCTTGCGGGAGGCCGTGCCGTTATTTGCTCAGGCCTCCGACCGATCCGCCCATGCCGGGGCGTTGCTGGCGATGGGCCGCGTGGCCGGACAACTCGGGCAACGCGACGAGTCGCGCAATGCCCTCACCCAGGCCGCCGCGCTCTTCACCCGCGTGAGAAATCCCGGAGGATGGAACGACACGATGGTTCAGTTGGGGCTCCTGCAAGTGGTCGAAGGCTCGCCCGACGCCGGGTTATCCGCCTTGCAGCAGGCGACGGAAGAAGCGCGCAATCGACGCCATGCGCCGCAGCAGTTCACCGCCACCGTGGCGCTTGGAGATGCCCATTGGCTGCTGGGCCACATCGGCGACGCACGCGCCAATTACTTAGACGCCCTTGCCCTGGCCCAGGCGGAACATCACCTGCCGTTCGAAGGCATGCTGCACCTGCGACTCGCCCGGCTCGATCAGGGCAAGGAATCGCTCAACGATCGGGTCGCACTGGGAAAACGCGCCCTCCAGATTGCCCAGGCGATACACGATGCCGCCGGTGAGGCGGATGCCTGGTCGCTCCTCGCGGATCTCTATCGACAACTGGGACAGCAAAAGGAGTCGGAAGAAGCGGACGCGCGGGCGCTGGCCATCTATCGCAGCCGGGAACTCTTCGTGCACGGCGTCCGCTAGGCAGGCAGGGAACAACTCGCATGGTTCCATCACGACCCTGACCGATCATATCGGCCTGGTCGCGCGCCAGGCGGTCCCGGCTCCAACCAGCAACAGCAGCGTCGATAGCAGGTAGGGCGCACCGGGCAAGTGCCAGTCGGCCTGCGGGCCGATGAAAGCCGCAAAGGTTTGGGTGAACAACGTCGGGCCGATCAACCCGGCGATGCCCGTGAGGCTGGCAATCGCCCCTTGTAATTGCCCCTGCTCGGATGCACTCACCCGGCGCGTCATGAATACTTGCGCGGAGGGACCGGCAAGCCCCCAGAACGCCATCACGGGAATACCAAGACAATAGATGAGCGGCGTGGGCGCAAGCCCGTAGATGGCAAACCCGGTCGCGCCGCAAAGAAGACCGGTGAGGAGCGTCCGGCGCTCCCCCAGCCGTGCGGTAATCGGCCGCACCAACGTACCCTGGACGATCATGGCGCAGACCCCGACCGCTGCGAGCGTGAATCCCACCGCCGACGGGCCCCAGCCATACCGGTACCCCAAATACAACACGGCGACGCTGGGCAACACCCCGTGGGCCAGGTTCGTGAGGAAGTTCGCGGTTGCTAGACCGAAGAGTTCGTGATGGGAGCGCAACAGGATGAGTGCACCGGCCGGATTGGCTCGCTGCCAACGGAACGGCGCCCGCTTCTCCGCCGGAAGCGATTCCGGCAACACGAAGAATCCGTAACAGGCGTTGAGCAAACTTGTCGCTGCTGCGCCCCAAAAGGGCCAGCGCGGATCGATAGCGCCCAGAAGACCGCCTACGGCCGGCCCCAGCACGAAACCAAGCCCGAACGACGCTCCCATCAGGCCGAATGCGGCGGCGCGTTTCTCCGGCGCTGTCACATCGGCGATATAGGCGCCGGCGGTGCTGAAACTCGATGAGGCGATACCGGAAATCACTCGACCGACGAAAAGCCAGGCCAGGCTAGGCGCCAACGCCATGAGGATGAAGTCGAGACCGAGACCCAGGTTGGAAAGCAGCACGACCGGACGACGCCCGAACCGATCAGACAATGCGCCTTGAATCGGGGAACAGACAAACTGCATCAGCGCCCACGCCGTGCCCATGAGACCGTAGATCTCCGCTGCTTGCGCCGTATCGCCGCTCAGAAACTCCTCCACTAGCTTCGGGAGCACGGGAATAATGATCCCGAACGACAGCATGTCGAGCACGACCGTGACGAGGATAAAGAAAACCGCCGCTTGCCGCGGTTGAAGTGTTGACTGGGCCTGATTCATGGGATGCGCCATCGTACCAGGCTGGCGGCGCCGACGCATAGAAAAAGGCAGCGACAGTTTCGATCGGCCATGCCTGCTCTTGCGACAGGTTTTCTGTTACCCTTCCACCGATGCCCGCCACGCTCCAAGCCTTCATCGCCATTTTCTTTCTCGGCGCGCTGCTTCGCTCAACCGGCCTGCTCGACAAACTGCATGCGGAGCGGTTGGCGGCCTTCGTCTTTTCAATTAGCCTACCGGCGACCATCCTGGTATCCCTGGATCACGCAGCGTTTGCCACGACGGCCTGGAAACTGCCCCTGGCCGCCTGCCTGGTGACCCTCTCGATGCTCCTGTGCTCCTGGCAACTCGCCCGCCTGCTGCATCTCCCACGTCCGACACAGGGCGGATTTCTGCTCGGCACCGGCTGCATCAATTCTGTCTACTTCGCCTACCCCGTCGTACTCGCCACACTTGGCGACAGGGGGCTGGCGCAAGCCATTCTGTTTGACCTGGGTCAAACCACGCTGACGCTCACCGTGATTTACGGCATCGCGGTATGGCACGGCGCCAAGAGTTCCACCGCGCGCGCCGCCCTGCTCCGGTTTGTGTCATCACCGCCGCTGTGGGCACTTTGCGGCAGCCTCCTGCTCTCGCTGTTCGGCTTCCATCTTCCCGCCTGGCTGCGCGAAATCCTCACGCCCGTCCACCTCACAACCACGCCATTGGCAAGCCTGGTGCTGGGATTGTCGATCAGTTTTACCGCCGTGCGCCGGACCTGGGCCCTGGCATTGCTGGGGGTGGGAATACGGATGATCGGCGGATTGCTCCTCGGCTTTGCCGTCGCCTATGGGTTCGACCTCCCCGGCATAGAACGGGCCATCGTCATTCTCGTCTCTGCGATGCCCTCCGCCGTCACCGCGGTCATTTTCTCGGCCGACACGGGTTTGGACGAAGATCTGGTCACGTCGATCGTCGCCCTCTCGATCTGCGTTGGCGTTGCCTTACTGCCATGGCTTCCGCAGCTGGTCGTGCTACTCCTTGGATAGCAGACACTCCGTAATTCACCATCTGTGGGAAGGGCATCACGCCTTGTGAGGTTTATGCGACGGCAAAAATTGCCTGGCGCATCGTGCCACGAAGCGCCCCGCCGCTCCAGCCGCGGATCGTTGCAAATTTCTTGAATATTTGGCAGACGATGGATGAGTCCTCAGGAAAACCGTCTACGGTATGATGCTTGCTCTGTATATCGGCATATAGACTGGAGGATCAATCATGCACGACCCCGCGCTCTGGGCAAGTTGGTATGTGTGGCTGCTGGCCGTTCCGGCCCTTGTCATCGGTACGTTGATCCGCGACTGGTTTCAGCGGCGCCAGCCCGTGCGATTGCGCAAGCGTCGCTAACGCTGGCCTTCTGCCGTGGCAGGGTACGCGTTTGTTCCGTTCTAATCTCCGACCGCCCCGCAAGGTCTCGCGTCACACACCCTACCTCTCCGTAGCCCGACCTGATTCACGCTCCATGCTTACCGGTGATTGACCGCTGCAGGAAGAGCTTCGCCCATCTTCAGCGAAGCGACGGGAGCTCATTTCTCCGGGCTGTGTGACGCCTGTAGGCGCACGGCTTTCGTCATGAGTCGGCGCCGCGCCGCTTGGACAGCCCGTTCCGACCGGGCGATCCGTCGCCTCTCAACTCCCTTCAGGCGTGGGAGGATTACAACGGAGGATTACCGGGCCTGCCTGATGATGTCAACGCTCGAGCCCAGCGCAGGCTCCAACCGTATCGCTTGTTGGAAGAGGAGATGACATTCAGGACGACCGTCGCGTAACTGTTCCGCCCGCCTTATCGAATCGCGCGCCTCGGCGGGATGAGACAGCTTGATAAAACAGCGGGCTTCATCCAAACGTTGCTGGATCTGCAAGAAGACCGGCAAGCGGTCTGACCGAACTCTCTGAAAAAATTTCAATGCTGGCTCGCAGTCGGCCTGGCGGATCTTCCCTGCGGCATAGTTGCGAAAACTCCGGCTCAGATTTCTCCCGAATGCCAGCAACGCGTAATCGGCTACCGGCGAATCGGGATGTTGTCTAAGCAAGTCGCTCAACAGCGCCTGCCCCGCCTGCAACTGGTCGCCCCGTTGCCAAAGCAGAAATTTTGCCGCTTCCTCACCTGCGGAGCCGTCGGTCAGTAAGGACGCGCCGACTCCAGCCTCGTCGGCCACCGTCACGTCTACCGCGCTTGACCGTATCCGCTCGCGTTGAGCCCCAGCCTGCGGACGGTATTCGGCCGTCACGCGATAGGTTCCCGGCCGGTCGAATGTCCATCCGAGCGCGCCATAAAAGATCGGAAAGACCGCCACGACTGCCTCGCCAGGAGCCAAGGCTGACCGCGTCCGTATGGCATCGGTGTACAACAAGGGCAGGAAGACCCACCGGGGTTTGGTTGCGCTCGACACTTCGATCTGGAGCGCACCGGTTTGTGGATCAAGCAGCTTGAACACCTCCACCGGCATCTCGCTCACATTGACGAGCCTGACCGTCGCATAGACCGGTTCTCCGAGCATGACGGCAGGCTTTCCGATTTCGAGCTTGAGTTCGAGTGTGGGAGAACTGGAGCGTTCCTGAGCCAGGCTATCGTCTGCCCGCGCCACGACGAACATCAGCGCGATCAGACAGACGAAAGAGAAACTCCGGCTGACCCGAGCGGCACGAACCAGTTCCATACGTTACCCTTCCGCCTCACTGACAATCGGTGATCGTTAATTCTTCAAGGGGATGCGCCCACACCGCGTGCTCATCGGCGACCCACGTAAACGGCGCAGCCCCGACGGCGCCGGGAAATTTGCACTGCCCCGGATGATTGGCCAAATGGTCCCGGCTCTGCTCAGAGAAGCGGTACACCGGGTCGCCCGTCAGGTCGTCGCTTTGCGTCATGATAGAAGTGCCGTCGCCGTCGCTGTGGTGAAGATTGAAGGCATGACCGATTTCGTGGGCCGTCGTGCGCAGGTATTCTGGGCCGCCGGCCTGGATGGTGTTCATGCGATAGAAAATGGCGAAGGCCGACCTGGTGTGCCCCTGCCACATCTTGCCCAGGACGAATTCCGGAACACAGGCATCCAGCACTTCGCCGTAGTGATCCACCACCACACCATAGAGGTGATAGGTATTGCAGAATGCAAAGGGACAGGCAGCCGTGGGGAAGAGCGACAGGTGACGATGCCCGTTTTCTAACGTCGATAGTTCGGCATCGCTGATGCAATCGTCCTCGGCGATGTTGAGCGGTTGAATCCCCGTGTCATCTTCCTCCACACTTAGCTTGACACCTGCATCGTCGAAGATCGAACTCAACGTCACGGGCTGGCCATTGACCAGATGCTGCGCAGGGAAAGTCGTCCCCGTCATGCGGTCGAATTCCAAGGATACGCAGGAGACCAGTAGGCAGGACAAGATCGGGGCTACCATCGAAACCAGAACGCGAACCGGCGGGGGAGTAAACATGCGGGCCTCCCGACGAACAGCGACTGCCGTGATTCGGAGGGCAGAGAGAATGGATCCAGGCTACGTGTCGCCGAGCATTCTGTCAATCCGTGCCGTCCGGCCCTAGTAAAATGCCACCACCGGCGCCTTCAACCGCCTCACTGCTTTGCGCTCTTGCTTCCCGCCGGCCCGTACAAGACTACATAGTGGTATCGGATGGGATACGGATCTGTATCCGATGCGATACCGCTTCCCGCTTTCCAGTCATACCAGCACGTTCAGCCGTTATATCCATGCGATTGTTATTACGCGCAGAGGCTCTGTCCACGGTCCATGGCGCAAAGTTTGCGTCCTGTATCGCTGTCGGTCACCCTTCTTCCAAGCAACCTATCGGCCGCCCTTCCCGGATCGACGGCGAAGGCCAAGGAGGACACGATGCGCCGGATCGCCCTGTTAATGCTGTTTCTCTACGGATGTGTCCCGCCTCCTCCGCACCAGTTCGTGCCGGGAGGCCCGGGCGGGGAAGCAGGAGAAACACTACAAGGCCCCCGACAAGCGAGCGATGACGAAGTGCGCGCCATGCTGGCGGAATCCTCGTTACATCAGCAGGGTCCCGCCGGGCCAATCGATTTAAACGGGTTGCTCACACAAATTTCTCAAGCCACACACTTTCGGCAGAAGCAGCGTTTGGTGGATCGGTATCACCATGCGGCCCTGCGTCTGCCGGAAGCCGAGCGTGATCAGGCGTTTCAACGATTACGAGCCGCAATGGGACAGTGACGGTGAACGGCGCCCGACTTGAGCGAGAAAGGAAAGGCCCATGAAACGGATACAACTCGGCACGCTGCTGCTCTGTATAACTGTCACCCTGGGCGGACTGTTCCTGACATCCACACCGGCCGGCGCGCACGATTGGCTCGGCGACTGCGTCGTGGACTTCGATCATACGTTTGCGCTGACCTATATCTACGGGCAGGCACGAGGGAACTTCGGGTACCCCACCGGCATCGACAATTCAGGCGAGTTGCAGCCCTGTAATGCCACCCACCAGGCTTGCTGGACGTATCGCCATCGCTGCTTCGGCAATTACATCAACGTCGAAGATATGACCTATGGCCATATCCATCTGACGTTCGATAGCCCGAGTCTGCTCACCCCCTGTTTTGTCGACCCCGGCGACGGCCCCGGAGCAGGCTTTGGACGGACCGTAGGAGATGACTGCGTCGCAGCCGATTGGATTCACGAACCGAGGACACTCGGCACGCATGGAAAAGATCACTGGATTAAAATCTGGATGGAAGATCGGGTGACACACCGATCGAGAGTCTTCGACATGCCGGTCATCAGAGTCACGGGCACCGAACCGATTCAATTCTGGTTCAAGAAAACGAACGGCAGCTGGTGGTACTGGTCCAGCCTGGCCCCTAACCCCTGGCTGGTCGGCGGCTGGGTACAAGACGTGATCGAAGTGCGAATTCGGGGCGCACAGGCGGCGAACGGGCCGTATTTTATCGGCGCATTCTCGATACTCGACTAGACGGCTGTTGAAAATGTCCGCCGGCTTTGTTCTCGCATCATTCAGGCCCTCACTGCGGCGAATATTAAAAAGATGCGGTCAGGAGTCATGCAGGCCAAGACCTTGACGTACATACACGTCGTATGTACACTTCTGCTGTGCGATTCGAATGGGATGAGGCCAAACGAACAGCGAACATCGCCAAACACGGCATTGATTTTCTAGACGTACCGGAAATATTCACCAGCCTGATGTTGGTCGGATCGGATGTTCGAAAAGACTACGGTGAAACCAGGACAATTGGTTTCGGCTTCATTCGTGGACGGCTCATGGCGGTCGTATTTACAGAGCGTGCCAAAGTCATCCGCATCATCTCCGCACGAAAGGCGAACAAACGTGAAGAAACCTATTACCAAGAAGCGGTCGCGGACGAATTGGGGAGGAATTGATGCGTTGAAAGAGAAGGAGATTGATACCTCCGACATCCCTGAGCAGGGGAAGGCATTCTTCTCACGTGCGAAGTTACGACTTCCAGAGTCTAAGACCGCGGTCACTATTCGCCTGGACCGTCAAGTCTTGGATTGGTTCAAGGCAAAAGGCCCTGGTTATCAGACGCGAATCAACGCGCTGCTGCGGGCCTATATGGAAGCGCATAAATCCTGAACCCGACTTAGCCGGAGCCGGAGGGATGCCGTTATTTCCCGCCATCTGGAAGCTGCAATTTGATGGAGAGCGCCTTACGATCATCGGTGATCTGCGCCACGATCTTGTCGCCGGTTTTCAATCGCCCACCTACCACGCCCTCAATTTTGGTCTCAGGGGTCACTACCAATCGCTCTTCGTGGCCGGAAAATTCCTTGACGACCAGTTCCTCGCCTTCCCAATACAAGACATCCGCCTTGATCACAATGGCCGCGCTCGCTTGGGAACCTTCTAACGCTGATGCGGGAATGACTGCGACAAAAAGGAGATATGCTGCGAGAAGAAGTGCCATCACCGACCCTCCCGTTATTCTATTTTAGCCTACAGATGACGGCGGGCGGCTGTCAATAAATGTTCACACCTCATGACATCGAGCAGTCACGCCCGACCATCCGCAGTAAATCTGGACTCACGCTCTCATGCAATGAGCATGTTCGAGTCGAAGACCTCCTCCAACAATTTCGGTGTCACCAGCAACCATCGCTCTTGGTAGTCCGTGACTGGGGTCGAGCCCTCGGCGTGTTCTTGCATTCACACCTTCCCCATAAAAGAAGCCGGCGAGGCGATGAGCCAGCAGTGTCTCTTGGTCACTCCACTTTTCCCTTCATTTACCCAGGAGCAGCAACATCGGGCTTCACAGCGCACCGTCCAACGAGGGCCTCTCAAGTCGCGCGTCAAAAATCTAATGATCCCTCCGCTTAACTCCACTCCCTCTCGAGGGGTGACGTGACTCCGTTCCCCACTGCGCACGTCGAACAAGGCCCTTCTGAGGCCGAGCGTCAAAATCTAATGCTCCTTCCAATTCCCCCCCTTCATTCTTCTAGAGAGTAGCCGCATCGGGCTTCACTGCGCGCATGGGCCGAGCACATTCTGATCGTGCGCGGTCTGCGAGCAAGAAGGACGGGGCGGCTGCTCCCCCTCTTCAACATTTCGACCCATCCGTCCGGCAAGCCTCCGCCCGGTCGTTGAACCCTGAATTGCGCAGGCTCTCGTAGACATTCTGCTGCCGTTCCATTTCTCGATCGTAAGGAGTTTTCTCTCGCCCTTCCGATTGGTACCCGCCGCCCCTGCTACGCCTCGGCTGCCGCGCAACGATCACCTTCCGCACTTCAGTTTCATAATAGCCGCGCGTGTTGGGATCGGAATCTTTCTGGTAGCAGGTGTTCAGGAACTTGCGGCCTTCGGCATCATGCCCCAGTGCGTAATGAGCGAATCCGACGTTGCAGTAGGCGTTCGGCGTGGTGGAATCGAGTTTCAGCACCATCTCAGAATCCAGCAGCGCGTTCTGAAACTGCTCGTGGCGGCTGTAGATCGTCGCGCGGGATTTATAGGCGCCGACATGCCTGGCATCCAAACGAATGGCGGCGGTGAAATCCTCGAGCGCCTCGCGATCTTTGCCCTGATACTCTCGCACATAGGTCAGCCCGCGGCCATAGTAGGCTTCGGCACTCGGGTGCAGACGAATCGAGGTCGAATAATCGTCCAGAGATTGGGGAATCTGTCCGAGCATTTTGGCGGACTTGGCGCGGATCAGATAGGCATCGGCCTTGTTCGGGAGGCGGCGAATGACCTCCGACGCGTCTTGCAAGGCTTGCGCATAAGAGCCGAGATAGTAAAAGCAGCGGGCGCGCGCGAGATAGAGTCCTGGCTGATTGCGTTTTCGTTCGAGTACGTTGGTGAGGAGTTCGAGGGTTGGCTGATTGCCCTTGCCGTTGGCTTCGCAGTAGGCGTCGCCGGATGGTTCGCTGCAGGCGACAATCAGGCATAGGCTCCACAGCGCCGCAAAACCGCCTGCACGCCGACTGGCTCGTCCCATGCCTGCCCCCTGAAGACGGATGCATTATCGTCTCGCAGACGAAACCACGTCAACATTTTACTTAGGCAGAAATAAGCGCATGGCCCTTCCTAGAATCCGACTGAGACACCCGCGGTGCCGAGCAGCGCCGCCCGCCCCGCAGGCCCGATGAATTCAGTGCCGAGTCCACCGTCCAGCACTACACGCGAGGTGAGCTGGTGGCGCAGGCCGATTTCCATACCGGTATGGTTGTGTTGTCCCTGCAGATCCGACTGACGGGTGTAGATGCTGGCGATCAACGTATCGCGAAAACTGTTGGGATATCCCAATGGATAACTCACTGCCGCCACGGCGCGATAGACGCCGGGCCGTTCCTGCCCCTGCGGGGAGCCGAGCAGGGTATAGCCCGCATTGAGATGGACGCGCAGCCGTCCGAACGACCGGGTGAGAATGCCGGTAAGTTGCGAATCAACGCCCTTGGAATTCACGCCGGTCGGTAGGTCCACTTCCGCGCGTACGGCTAAGGCCGGAAGGTTTAACGTTTCGGTGTTAAAGTTGTAGAGGACGCCCAGGTGGAGATCGCCGGACTTGTTCGCGCCGAGCACTGAATGGGGATCGGTAAACAGATCACCCTGGATCTCGATCTGCGTATTGGCGAACGCGCCATAAATGATTTGCGGTTGAAACGTGACATTCGTGCGGCCCTCGCGCCGGTCGTTGAACCGCACGCCGCCCTCCAGCCCGATTTCTCCTTTGGGAATAGCGTAGGCATCCTCCATGCCGATCGGGCGGTTCGGGTCGAGATTGTCATGATCCAACGTCGGAGCCGGCAGGGTGGGACCCACCAGCCAGGCACAGAGCAGCAAGAGCACGGTTCGTATACCCGGCGGAGTCAATGGTGATACTCCTGCTCCGTCTTGACGATCATCGGATTCGTCGCGTCCGCACTCGCCAGATAATACATATTCAACACCCGATAGATTTCAACCCGCTTGGCCTCCCAGGTCGGGAGCAGCTCGCTGCTGAGGATGTCGCTGATGTTGTCGTGCAGCATGTGGAGGTTGTCGAAGATGTTCGCGAGTTCCGGATACCGCGCAGCGAACGCCGGACTGTATTCCGCCGTCAGCGGCATAAAGGTCCATTCCACCGGAGGCTGATCGAGGTATCGGCGGTAGGCCGTGAGGATCGGCCGCACCGCCTGTGTTTTCGCGGCAAGATCCCGGGCTTCCTGCAAGGGATCGTACACGGCCACCTGCAGATAGTGATACGACCAGATGGTGGCGTTAAAGAGCGGAAATCGATGTCGAAACGCCTTGGAATAGGGAAACTGGTCGAGGCGACGATGGTCTAACCGCTTTGCCGTGATGGCATAGGCGCTCTGCTGATAATAGGCCAGCACGTTTCGGATGGCGCGGTCTTTGTCCGGCTCGTCCGATACAACGATGTCATACGTGGCGCGGTGCAGGGCATGCGCTTCGTCGAACGTGTTCTGCGCTCGCCAGGCCAGCTTCATGTAGGTGGGAGCAATGGCCTCTTCATTCGGATTAAGCCGGGGTTTGGTGGCGATAAAAGCCAACGTCTGTTTGCGAGCCCGATCTTCTATCGCCGGCACGTCTTGGCCGCCGGTCAACAAGAGATTCTCGTACAGATTGGAATGGCCGAAATCGACGCCGTTGAATTCGCTGTCGAGTTCGGCCAGATCCTCACGCAAAGCGAAGTTCCACAAGGCGCGATAGTAAAACCGCTTGTCCCGCGGCTCGAACTGGCTGCAGGCCGCCAGAGCAAGAGCGATTCCCACCGTCATGCTTAGGATGACATACTTTGCAGATAGCCTGATCTTCATATGCTCCGCATGCTTGGTCGGCTGGCTTTCTTCCGCCTGCGCCCGCAACCGTCACTCGTTGAGCGCTGCTTCTTCTATCAAATTTTCGAGGCGGGTTCCCACTACCAGCCCGTCACCCACTCCTGTCATTCTCGGTGTTCCACAAATTGAGTGTGCGCGAGAAACAATACGTGCATTTCTGAATCACTCTACCGTTCACGCTGTGCCGTTATGAAACAACAGCGGAAAAAGGCTTGATCTGGACATTGGAGACATGCTTGACTGACCTTTCTTCGTCATCTTGTTATTTGATGGAGGGTTTTGCATGCCCGGTGGAATTCGTTGGACGCTTTGTGGTCTCGCCCTGCTCCTCTTCCCGATTCTGTCCCCAGCTGCCGATATCCCCGATACCAGTCTGACGCCGCTCAAGTTTCTCGTCGGAGAATGGAAGGGCGCCGACGCCGAAGGCAAACCGCATAAAATTACCTACGCGCTGAGTTCCGGCGGAACCAGTCTCAACGAGACGCTCACCCCGCCCGACAGCCCCCCGATGACCACCATGTACTACAGCGACGGCGACCAACTGATGTTGACTCACTATTGTTCTCTCAACAACCAGCCGCGTATGCGTGCCGGCGCGATCAAAGAGGGCGATAAGGCTATTACCTTCGTCTTCGTTGATGCGACCAACCTCAAGAACCCGACGGATGTGCATATGCGCCAGCTCTCGATCGAGGTAAGGGACCACGATCACTTCACCCAGACCTGGACCTTGAGCAAAGCTGGAAAAGACGTGCCGAAAGTGTTCACCTTTGAGCGCGTGAAGTAGTCGCCGCCGCCCATCGCCAACAAGGAGTATCTCCCATGCCATCACCAACACCGGAAGCCGTGATCGAGGCTCAGCGTCAGGATTGGAATCGGGTCGCTCCCGGGTGGGATAAATGGGATCAGTTCTTCAATCGCACCATGGCCTTCATCAACCACCGGCTGGTAGCCGATGCGCGGGTGCGGCCTGGTCTTCGGGTCTTGGATCTTGGGTCAGGGACGGGTTATCCGGCGCTCCTGGCCGGAGAGGTCGTTGGATCGGAGGGGACGGTCGTCGGAATCGACCTGGCTGAGTCCATGCTGGCAGTGGCGACACGCAAAGCCAAAACGCTCGGGTTGCAACAGGTGACCTTTCGCACGGGTGATGTGACCTCGCTGCCGTTCGAAACCGCATCGATCGATGCGGTCATCAGCCGATTCTGCCTCATGTTTCTGCCGGAGATCCCAAAAGCCGCCGCAGAAATCGCGCGAGTGTTGAAGCCGGGTGGGTATGTGGCGGCGGCCGTCTGGTCGGCGCCGGATAAGAATCCATTCATTCGTATCCCGATGGATGTCATCAACACCATCACACCCTTGCCGCCGCCCGACCCCGAAGCGCCGGGGATTTTTCGCCTCGCCAAACCGGGCGATCTGGCAAGCATGCTGGAGCGGGCGGGACTCTCGCCGCTCGACGACGAAGAGTTCACCGCAGAGGTGAGTTATCCCACGGCAGAAGAATTCTTTCGCGGGTTGATGGATATTGCCGCCCCGATCCAGAACCTGTTCGCGAAACTCACCCCGGCTCAACAGACCGAGGCGGAACGAGGCATCATTAGGGCTGTGAATGACTATCGCGGCCCGCAAGGAGTCGCCCTGCCGATTGCCGTCAGGATCGTCAGCGCCCGGAAACCGCGGTGAGGGGGTGGAGACATTCGCCTCACACATGCCCGCCGCCACTTACGAGCCGGCGGGCATGGAGTCGGCTCACCGCGCCTTAGTCCGTGGCTTTTTCCTTTAACTCCTTCACTTTCCCCTTGGCCCGTTCACCCGTGCCCTTCATTTTTCCCTTCGCCCGCTCCAGCTCGGCCTTCGTATCATTTCCCTTCAATTCCTCTTTCATGGCCTTGGTTTCACCCTTCATCTCCTCGACATCGGCTTTCATTTCACCCTTGGCCTTTTCCATCTTGGCTTTCGTCTCGCTGGCCCCTGCCGAAAGAGTCACACCCGCCAACATACACACACCGGTTACAGCTAATGTCATGATTGTACGCATACCCGTCCTCCGATTGTGGGTGAACCGCTTTGGCCAGTCTGCGCGTCCCCTCTCACTTCCCCCACTAGAGAATTCCCTAGTTATGCGGAATCGACAGCCCAGGGCAGGCGGTATTCACTCGGGATACGACCAGTTGAATAGTGTGCGTCACAGAGACACACTCGCGGCGTTATCGAATCATCTTCTTTGAAAGGAGAGCTCTCATGCGATCACTCATTCTGACCGGTTTTTTGGGCCTCATCATGCTCACCACCAGCGGATGCAGCTATCTGTTCTATCCCCATGCCAAAGAGTTTACTGAAAAGGCACAGGGTGGAAATACGGTGGAGACCTTGATCAACTTGACCACTATGATGGAAGCGACCGCCAAGGCCGGACAACAGGGCAGAGGGAACGATCAGGCTTTCGACGATCTGCACAATCAACTGCACGCTTTTGACAACACCATCTGCTGCGTCGACAAGAGCAAACGCGAGACACCGGCTTATGCGTTAGCGGTCACCCACAACAAGGAGCTCTGGGCGATTTTTAAGCGGGTGTGGAAGTTCAAGGATGATCAACCGCAACGCAGCCAGCACCTGGAACTGTTCGCCACGGAAGTCCGGGAATTGCGGGAATCCCTACAAACATTGAAATGAATCGCGGATTGTTGCACAGTGCGCCACGGCGGAAGAGCAGGTTTGAACGGCTCCCCGCCGATGCAACGATTCACAACGCTCACTCCTGATTGTCGTGCTGGTGGGGCAGATTCGAGCCAGACTGCCGGCACCAGACCAGGCACTCACCAGAGGAGCAACGGGATCCCAGGCGCATGCGTGCTGACAGTTTCAAGGACTTTGTATTGGACCAACTCGGCCAAATCCCCGAGCTCACGAGTAGAGCGATGTTCGGCGGGCACGGTCTCTACCAGCAAGAGAGATTTTTCGGGATCATTCACAAGGGTCGGCTGTACCTTAAAACCAACGTGGCGACGCAACCGGCTTACGCCTCGCGCGGCATGCAACCGTTTCGCCCGAACGGCAAACAGATTCTCACACGCTATTACGAGGTACCGGTCGAGATTCTGGAAGATGCCGAACAGTTATTACTCTGGGCGCGCTCGGCCGTCACCCCGCCGAGCGCGCAATTGGCGCTCCCGTTCACCGGCTCGCTTCAGCGAGACGACTGTTCTGGTCATGCGTGATGGACGGGATGCCAGCCACGCCCCATTCAACGCTCTGGACGATCGGCCATTCGACCCGTTCGAGCGAAGAACTTCTCTCCTTGCTGAACGCTCATGAGATCGTGCGACTGGTCGATGTGCGGCGTTATCCTGGCTCTCGCCGCTATCCGCATTTTCATTCCGATGCGCTGAAAGAGCCTTGCGGCCGCAGGGTTGAACTATCAACACCTGCCGGCATTGGGAGGCCGGCGGACGGCGCGAGCAGATTCACCGAACCGGGGTTGGAAAAATGCCGGCTTTCGAGGTTACGCCGATTACATGCAGACCGACCAATTTCAGCAGGCCATCGAAGAGTTCATGACGATTGTCGCTCAATCACAAACCGTGATCATGTGCGCGGAAGCGGTTCCCTGGCGTTGTCATCGCTCATTGATCGCCGATGCCCTTGTGGTTCACGAATGGGACGTCATCCACATCCTGGGGCCCGGCCAGGTCAAGCCGCATCACCTCACGGCGTTCGCCACAGTACAAGCCGGGCGTCTCGTCTATCCCGCTCCACCTGATCAGGACACCACCCCCCGGCTGTTTTAGATATTCAGCCGCTCATTGCGTTCAAGGCGATGTTTCTGCAGACTACCGGGCAATGGGGTATCGAATCGGCGCCGACCTGGTTCTGTTGCTGCACCTGGCCTTCGTCGCCTTCGTGATGGCGGGCGGCCTACTGCTCTTAAAGTGGCCGCGCATCGCCTGGGTCCACCTGTCGGCGGCAATCTGGGGTGCGGTCGTGGAGTTCACCGGATGGATCTGTCCCTTGACGCCGTTGGAGAACCGCTTGCGAGGGATAGCCGGGGAATCGGCGCCGGAAGCCGACTTCATCGGCCGGTATCTTCCGCCTCTCCTCTATCCCGCAGCCCTGACGCGCGAAATTCAATTCCTGCTGGGCATGGTCGTGCTGTTGGTGAACCTGGCCCTGTACTGGTGGGTGTTCTTCAGGTCTTCAAGTGAGGAACCGTGACGCTTGACTCGCTACCGGACAGGTTCGTTCTTTGACGACGTCATGACCAGGGCCAAGCAACCCTGCTCGCTGGATGTGACGGGATGGATGGTTCGGGCCTCGGCACGGTGATAATCCCCGACCTGCAGGAACTCTCCCGCACAGAGACAACTTCCCTCCAAGACATACAGCTCCTCGACCTGCGGGTGACGGTGGCCGACCAGCGTGCCTCCCGGAGCCAGCCGCAGCAACATCGTCATCCGCGACCCGACGGGATCGTGAAACAGCACTTTCATAGACAAACCCGGCCCCAGTTCTTGCCAGGTCAGGCTCTCGGAACGCACGAAGGTAAACTCGGTGGCTTCGACCGTCTCTTGCGGTTCTTGCGCGATCCGCGCCATGAGTCGCTCCTTGAGCGAGGCCGGGGGAGCAGTGGCCGGACCACTGAACGCCAACTCCTGTGCCACATCCTGAAAGGCTGCCACCTCGTCCCGCACCCCTGCGGATGCGGTCTCCAGCGCGCGGGCGAACTGCCGCTGGCCCTCGTCACCCAGGGCCTTCAAGGCATACAGCGCCGCGGTTTCCGCTATTTCCTGATCCCGGCGAGGGTCGGTCATGACAGCAACCCTTCCCCATGCGGGGCCAGGACCTCACGCAATCTGATCATGCCTAACCTGATGCGTGTCTTGACGGTCCCCAGCGGGAGTTTCAATTGGTCGGCGATTTCACTCTGACTCATGCCCCAATAGTACGCCAATGCGATGGCCTGGCGCTGCTCGGTGGAGAGAATCGCGAGGGCTGATTGCACAAGGCGCTGTCGCTCCAGACGCGCGCTATATTGCTCCGGCGTGGCCTCGTTCCCCGGCAACTCGGCCGCCTGGTCGAGGGGGACTTGCCTTCCTCGCTCCAGGTAACTGCTGCGGAAGCGATCGATGGCGCGATTCTTCGCCAGCGTCATGAGCCAACTCCCCGGCGTGCCCCTCTGCGCGTCGTACATTGAGATCCTTCGCCATACCTGCGTATAGACATCCAGGGTCGTTTCTTCCGCAGCTGCGCGGTCCCCCAGGATTTTCATCGCCAGCCCGAACACGTTGGCGCTGCTCGCATCATAGAGCTCCGCTAGTGCAGACTGATCCCCCGCGGCAATACGCGCGAGGAACCCTGTCCATTCCTGCTCGTCTATTGAAGATCCGTTGGCCACAACCTGGGTATTGCACATGGGTGTCCTCGTGAGTCCTACGAGCCCACCCGTTCCATTGGATGTCCGTCTCAGCCTGAACGTGCTGAAACTCTAGCATCGGGATTGGCTCCGTGCAACGGCGCTTTTTTCTCCGGCCATAAATCCAACGACCCCTCACGTTCGTAATCACAGACAGAGGGCCGGTTGCTGTCGAGAAGACTCCGGCCCGCCACACAGACCCTTAACCAGGAGGAAACGTCATGTCTCACCGTATCGCATCATTCGCCATGGTCCTCGGTCTCGCGCTGACGGTCTCGGCCTGTAACAGCATGGGCTCGGCCCCCGCCGGCACGACCGCGATGGAAAAATCCCTGTATGACCGGCTGGGTGGAAAGACGGCCATCACCGCGGTGGTGGATGACTTCGTCAGCCGCGTGGCGGCTGACACCCGCATCAACGGCAAGTTTGCGAATGCCAATATCCCCCGTCTGAAATCCATGCTGGTCGATCAGATTTGCCAAGCGTCAGGCGGTCCCTGCACCTACACTGGCCGCGACATGAAGAGCACCCACGCGGGGATGGGCGTCAGCAGCAGCGATTTCGATGCGCTGGTCGGCGACCTGGTCGCCACGCTGAACAAGTTTAAGGTGCCGGACCGGGAGAAGAACGAGTTGCTGGGCGCGCTCGGACCGATGAAGGGGGATATCGTCGAGAAACCGATGGCGTCGATGCAGTAGCAGAATATCCAGAACCAGGGCGGGAGCTGAACGGACGCAGCTCCCACCGCCTTGGCAATGGCTCACTCGTCGCAGACTGCTTCGCAACGTCTATTCATAAGGTCTAATCTCGTCCAGAGAAAACGAGTTCACAGACACGAGGTCCCCAGCATGCGTGATTATGCCGATGGCTCAACGCGCTTGACCCCAAGTGCTATCAGTAGCAGACGTTGACTCATAAGGACGACATTCATCACGAAACGAGTACGGGTGTCTTCAAGCTGGCCAGGTTTAAACATTCGCTCGCCATCGTTACGATCCCAGCGTTCCAACAACTCGGCGTACTTTAGAGACTTGCACTCCTTGGCGACCTCAGATGACGAAAAGCTGAGCATCAGATGATGGTGGGCCACTTGATTTCGAATCGTAGCGAGCACCTGAAGATCTTGATAGATTTGCTTCGGGATCAGGCCCAGGGCATAACACACATCTGCACGCGCGACAAACGATCCAAGGCCTCCCGACCGGACATCGAGAAGCCTTTCGGTCGCGCTATTTCTCAGAAAATGCTTCTCGAGAATTGAACCGAGGCAAGCATCCAGGTATGCACATGAGACGACAATGACGGAAAAGTCCGGTTCGTTGTTTAAAACATCAAAGAATGCTTGAGTGTCAGCGGAGAGCGTTTCAGCAGGAAGTACTAAGCGTTTGGCCAATTGGCAAACCTCGAATGAACTATTTGAACCGGCCTAAGGAATCTTGCTACCCACCAACTCGTATATTAAGAGCCACCTCCTGCCCCTTGCCAATTCACAATCGTCCCTCGTTGTCTGTCCGCGCTGATCGGCCGACCACTGGAAACAGACATCGCAAGATGCTGCCTTCAGGTTCTTAGACCGCACCATGCTTGACTTCTGCTCACTTTGCACGCAACGCCCGCTCGGGCACTTCATAATCGTGGGCGACACAGGCCCGCTACTCAAGACCCGATCGTCAGGAAGCGGATCGCCACATCGAAATAACTTTGGCAAACTGCCGGAAATCGTCAAGGTGGCGACTGCAGATCTGATAGACAATATTCCAATCGATGGCCTGATAGCTATGCACTGCGAGGTTCCTGAACCCCACAGCCTTCTTCATCCGGTCCGCCAGGGCCAGACTGATCACCTGCAGCCGATTGAGCACATCAAAGTGTTCCGCCATGGTCGAGGGCGGCGGCATATCGGTGTCCCCGATGAGATGGGAGGCCACATCGACGGAAAGTTGGACAGCTCTCTGGAGATTGAGCGCGATGATGTCCTGCAGATCTGCATTCTGCGCCAGATCTTGAGAGGAAGGAGGCGTCTTCTCAGCAATCCGTTCGACGCAGCGTCGAAGCGATTCCAGTTTGGCCGCTACGAGATCTTGGTCCATGCGTGCCTTCGTGTGGCCAAAATCCGTCGATAATACGGCATCACGTCGGCTTCCTCGTAAGCCAGCCGGCGCAAGAGTTCGGCATACTCCGTGCGGTTTCGACAGAGCATCAATCGACCGGTGGTGAGCACTTGCTGCAAGAGTGGCCCGTGCGCCTGGTTAAGGTCGATCAGGTCGACAGGGCGTCCCAAGGCTGCGGCAAGCTCGTCGGTGAGCGCAATGCGGGCGGCGACTGTGAATGGTGC
>JACCDZ011917037.1_pt1 | contig 144160 bp, 144 predicted proteins | sample 7449551 | NCBI WGS metagenome assembly JACCDZ01 (sample SAMN15323452, study PRJNA562643) | freshwater metagenome | isolation source: river surface water | place: USA:Blue River Watershed | collected 2017-08-18
TGAAAATTTTCAAACTCCTTACCAGTTATGCAGCGGAAACAAAATTTTTTGAATTTCTAAAAAATTTTTTTTCAAAAAAAAAGATAATCTCGCAGTTTTCATTTTTGGACATTTTTAAAAATGTCCATTTCACAAATTTTGACCCCGATTTTATTTTGGGGGTTTTCAAGGATTTTTTTGAAAATCCCTTTGAACTAGAAATTCCAAGATTCTTTGTAAAAAAAGCCCCTACAACTTTGTAGAGAGAAAAATAAATAAAACGATGCGTGTGTATTTTTTTGCATTTTTTTCAACGATTTTTGTAAAAAAACTCTCTACAAAATGGAGGATAGTTATCCGAATTATATGCGCAACACTGGCAGCGAACATGTGTCGTTTTATTTTGTGTACATTCCCAAACGAATCTTTGTAGGGACTTTTTCTCTCTTTTTCTCTCACATTTTCGAAGATTTTTACACAGACAATTTTTGTCCATTTTTGTCCACCCTCTTAAAAAAAATTCAAAAAAAATATTTTTCAAAACTTTCCAAACTCCTTACCATAAATGCAGCGGAAATAAAAAATTTCCAATTTCTGAAAATTTTTTTTTCGAAAAAAAAGATAATCTTGCAGTTTTCATTTTTGGACATTTTTAAAAATGTCCATTTCAGAAATTTCAACCCCGATTTTATTTTGGGGGTTTTACAAGGGTTTTCTAAAAAAGTCCATCTAGAACCAACGTTTTATTGTTTTATCTATAAAAACCTCTCTACAACTTTGTAGAGACCTTTTTACCATACATGAGCTTGTTTTTTTCGCATTGTTTTTCTTTTCTTTCCGCCCCACTTAAAAGTCCCATAGGTCCCAAAGGTCGCCCCAAAGGGGACTCTATTGCGATCAATTAAATCATCGAAATCAATCTTTTCAAATACGATCTCGTGGTCTTTATTCTTCTTCTGTTTGGCGAACATGCTCTCAACCTTTTCACGCAATGTCTTTGCATTGTTGCAGTTATTGATTACATCTTCACTTTGGCCTTTTTCAGTGCAGACTTCTTCAAACTCTTTGTCTGTTTTTATTTCCGACAGTAGTTTATGTTTTTCAACATTATTTTCGAGACATTTATTTCGACAAATTTTTCGCGCCTCTTTAAATTCTTTAATTTTTGAAAATAAAAAATGTTTTTTTACTGTATTTCTTATGGGTGCATTCCGATCGTTTACCTTGAATTCAATGTTGTCATCAGATACTTTAATATTAATCTTTAATAAAGTTTGAAAAGTATGAACTAAACCAATCATAACTTCATCACTGTCTTTCCCTACAAATAATTCGTCCATTTCACGAATAACTTGTTCTCTCTTTTTTTCAGGTTCAAGTAATCGTTTAAACGCATACCATACTGCAAAATGTGTACAACTACCTTGATATTTTTGATTTGCAGAAAATACCCTAGCCTGCATTCTTGAGTTACACACTTCGTCGTTATGATGGAATCGAAAAACATATTTGTCTTCGCCAAATAATGATTTTATTAAATTTTCGATTGGCTCTTTTATTTCGTTTCCGCTTATATTGCTCGAATCGAAATGCTCAACTTCAATCAATTGTTTTCCATTTTGTTGAATAGAGCCTTTTTCAACTATAATCATGGTTGCATGTGCAGCATCATCACCAAATCCCAAAATTTTCAGATAGGTTAGAGGAATTGCAATCAAATTAGATTGACACCCTTTAATTTCATCGTTATAGTATTTTTGGAAATCAAACTTTTCTTGAGCCGCTTCATTTCTTCCAATATGTTTTGAAATAGTCCATTCTTTGTCCTCAAAACTATACCTAAGCGTGTGCAAGAAACAAAGATCCTTTGACTTAATTGTTTTAAATATCTCTTCGATGATAGAAATATTTTTAAACCATAAATGTAAAATCGACTCAAATATTTCGGGAATATGATCGCGGTTTTGAGTTAACAAAATGTTGTTCATTGCCGAACAAATGCTTTCAACAGTTCCTTGTGAAATGTTTGGATTTTTTGCAACCAAATTATGTTTACATTTCTGTATTAATTCTGGTTTAGAGACCGAAGCGGATGGTGACGCTTTTTTTGTAGATATTCTCTTTTTATTTGTAGCCGTTTTCGTTTTCTTTTTTGCCGACATTCTTTATATATTATAAAACGGAGAAGATATATATTTCTAAAATTCTTAGAAAAGTTTACGGGGGCGTCGCAAAGTTTTTCTTTTCTTTTTCGCCGCACCGCCCATTTTCGGAATTATAAGAAGGACAGAACCGGATTTGATCAAGTAGCTACGGAGAGTTTCGTCGTCTTCGAGTATCTTGTCATTGAACACAAGATCGCCTGTAATATCGTATTGATTCTTTACATCGAGCACCGAAGCGTATTGTGACACTGGAGCAGTTTTAAATTCGCCTTCAACATTTTGGAATCGGATATCAATCAAACCCTTTGTAAACTTTCTCTCTTCGTTAGCGACATCACTTTGTTCTTTTTCATACATCTCAAAAAGTTCTCGTATCTCGTTCTCAAAATCCTCGAGTTTGCCGAAAAGCACTTTTGTATCGTTGGTTGTGGTTGGTTCTCTTAGGCAGTTAAACGGTTTATTGGCAAGATGTGCGCATTTCTCGTCCTTAATGACTTGTTTGTCGGCCTCTCTACTTTTTTGCGACATCCTCGACCAAATGGTTTTTTTTGGTTTCTCGCTCTCCCGCAGTTTCAGATTCTTTTGACAGTCTTCAACACACTTTGCAACAACATCTTGTTTCATAAGTTTGTATTTGTCGATTTTATTCTGCATTTCAACAACAAAGTTGCTCCGAATTCGTTTATATTCTTCGTCCATGTGTGTATATTATATCTTTGGATATTTTTATTCATGCGCTAAATCATACTATTGTCGGCGTTGCTGTCGGCGTCGTTTCTTTGTTCTTTTGGCCCCGCCAGCTCTTCCATTATCATCGATCAATCGTAAAAAATTGGCCTTTTCTCTTGCTACACTTGCCGCCTCTTCCTTCGTGTCGTTTTTGTAGATGTTGATTAAGTCTCTAATATCATTTTCCATGTCTACAACCAATTTACAGATTTGTTGTGTTCCTTCACTTGAAATGCTTTCAGGCATTGAACACAAAGAAGGAATTTGACGACTGATTGTTTTGTTTTTAAAAGTGTTGTCGCAAAATAATTCGCTCTTTTCTTCGTCGGCAACTTTTTTTTTTTCGTCGACACCTTTTTTATAATCGCTAATTGCTCTTGTTATAATATTACCCGATGCAGTGCTTGGTGCGCTGCTTGCTTCACTGCTTGCTTCACTGCTTGCTTCACTGCTTGCTTCACTGCTTGCTTCACTACCTTGTCTTGCCCTTGTGCTTACATTTTCTATAGCCGAATTTGCGTTAGCGGTAAATTTTGCGAAGCCCGATCTTGCTTTGTCCCATAATGAACCCAAAACGCTTGTGTTTTCGTCGTCAGAGCCATCTTCTTCCGGCAATTGACCGCCCTGGATTTCGAGACTCTGTCGATTCAGCCTATTTTTGGCATAGTTCGCAGGGCAATCCTGTCGGCAGTGGTATTCACATTGTACTAAAGTTTGATCAAATAACTTTATTTTTTCGCGGATTTCTTCTAAAAAATTGTATTTTATAGTTTTGTACTCTGTGAGAACTTTTCGCGAATATCTAGATACCACATTATAACTAGGACGCGACCGTTCATTCATTTGTTGAACCATTTCTCTGTGTTTTTGTTCAGCTTGTGCATCTTTTTCCTTTTGTTTTCTAATTTCTTCTCTCTTCTCTGCCATTTCTGCAAAAAATTGTTGAGATTTTTTTTTATTTGCCTCCCCCTTTAATCGCATGTCTTCAAGGAATTTTTTTCTTTTTTGTTCGCTAATATCTGGTGCAACAGGTTTAACAGGTTCCTCATCAGTCGGTTCCTCATCAATCAGTTCCTCCTCATCGTTTTGCACATAATAAGGATTATTTCTCCAATTCGCAACACTTTCAAGGTATTCTTTACTTTGTAAAATATCAGGCTTGTCGTCAGACATACTTATTTATATACAATACAAACACATAAAAAAAATACTTAAAAGTATTTATACATTAACAAAAAAAACATGCGCACAATAATACCGTACTTAAATTTAATGTTTGGATCAATTAGTTGGGGGATCCAGGTATTCGTCCTGGTTCCTTGGCACACACGGATTTCGAAACAGATAAAACAGTTGGATGATAGAATTACAAGATGATTTCGAAATCGTCAACATCTTTATCGTTTGCGAAATCATAGTCGGAGAGTGCAGCTTTTTTTTTACAAAATATATGTTCATTATGTATTTTGTAAATGAATGCGGCAAGAATAACAAGACCACCAAAGACTCCGAAACCAATAATTAGTGACGTTTTTATCTTTGTTTTAAACGAAGAAAGGTTGGACAAAGGCACGAGAGATGGCTTGGATGAAGGCACCAGAGAAGGTCTTGATGAAGGGATATCGGAAGACGTGGATAAGTTTAGCCTCAATGCCGACATTGTTGAAGGCACAACCGATGGACAAATTTGCGGTACGGAAAACGCGCGACCAAAAAAAAGAACCACGAGGCAACAACAAAAAACCAACCACATCGTATTTTTTTGATTATCTCTCTATCCTGTATATAGCCAATGTTTCCAACGCGGTATTTACCCAAAATGTTGACACCGAGAGACAAGAAAAAACAGCTCGCGATGCTAAACAAATCCCGCAAACTGTACAAAAAGCACAAATATTATACGCGCAAGAGAGTGGGCTCGTTCAAATCCCGTAAATCAAACCACATCAATAATGCCAAGCGCATTTATGGTGTTGACCATGTCGCGCCGACCCCCGAACTGGCGAAGAAAACAGGGTGCAAACTGTGGGCACTGAAGAAAATCGTAAACAAAGGTGAGGGCGCCTATTATTCGTCCGGTTCGAGACCCAATCAAACCCCGCAATCATGGGGTCTTGCACGGCTCGCAAGCGCAATCACGTCGGGGAACGCGGCAAAAATCGACTACGATATTTTAGAGAAAGGATGCGACCATAAGAAAAAGGCTTTCACACTGGCACAGAAGCTATGAGCTCAATGACGTACTCAAAGTCGTCGCTCAAAATCTTCCCGGCATTCCATTGAGTGAGAAGATAAACATAGCGGTCTTGCAGCTCTTCATTCTCGAGACGATCAACCAAAAAAGTGCAACGATTGAAATGTTTGCCTTTGAGTAAACCGGCGTTCCATAACTCGCAGACCGTACGGAACTCATCGAAAAATATACGTCCGAGAGCAGACCGATCCAATTTTTTGCACATGTCCTGCCACTGGATGAACTCGGACATTTCTTTTTGTTGTTTTTTTGAGTGGATTTGGCCCATCGACAATTTTACATTTGTTTTTTTCTTTGATAATCTTCTGACATTAAATTTATGAGAGTTATATAGTATATAGACAATGATTTTCGGCGACATTTCCAATTTCTCAAAAGTTTCTGACTACTTGCCAATTTTGAATGGCGCTCTCCTCTCGGACCTGTTTATCATATTTTTCGCATACCATGGCATCATCAATTCATTTTATTTAAGGAAATGGTACAAAAAATATCAATTAAGTGCGGTTATTGCAGATGTTTTAATTTTAGTTATAGGCATAATTATTGCAAGATTTTTATACAAATACATATTTGACTCGTTCAGTATAGTGAAATTCACCGGCCTGGCCGTAGTCATTCAAATAATACACGACATTTTATTTTATTTATTTTTCAAATCACTCCCTATCGGATACAACGCTATGCTCGACTTTTTCAAAGACTATGCAAAAGAAAAAGGCGGCATGGCAATTGTAGGCGACAGCGTCATGATGATTCTGGCATGTTTATTCGGCTCTTACTTCGAAACCGTATCTCTCAACCAAAACATCATTCTGCTGATTGTTTTCACATATTTAGTTCCCTATTTGATAAATTTTGTGTAGAAAGCCGTCTCTCGAATTTCTCATAAATATCGTTGCCTCCCACAAAGTCAATAAAATGCTGACTTGCTTGGCGATTGCACATGGATGCAAATCGGGTTTTAGTAATTTCTTCAATTCTGGCGTCGAGCTCCAATAACCGATTCTCGTACAATTTCAAAACATCTCGTTGCAGTTTGGCCTCGGCCGTGCGGCAGTCGAATCGTTGGCGTTTTACAGACATCGAAGGCACAAAAGTCTCGTAATTCAAAAGTGCAAAAATTTTGCGTTCCTTATTTTGTATAAGTTGTTGGCACCAGGCGTGCTCGGCGTTCGCGTCAAAGGAGGAAGACATCTTTTTTCTGAAAAAATATGTATGTAATGTAATTTTTTTTACGAAAATTAGATTACAAAAATTTTTTTATGACATTTGCACTTATTTAGAGGACTGAGGCTTGAGAGCATCGGGAACTTCGTTGGGGGGGCGAGAGCCCGCCCCGTAAATATCGGGCAAATAAGTGGTTTTGGGCTGAAAGTACAAAGGCTTGCTCACGTAACGGTCGGCATACTTGCCACTCCGGACGGCATTTTCGGTCACTTGGACGCCACCCCAATTATGGTCCATGGGATTTTCGCTCTCGACTTTCCCAGCCGATGTGCTCTCGTGGACGACATCGAGTTCAGTTCGTTGACCGACGTGCAGCCCATATGGATCAAACCCGGCATACATATTTTGATTATAGCCATTGTCTCTGCTAGCGTCAAGAATTTCGACGGGTCTGCCGCCGATGGAGCGGATTTGAGTAGGATCAAACGAGGGTTGGAAGAGAGTGGGGTCGATATTGGGCGGCACGCCGCCCTGCAAGTCGAAAGGACTGGGTCGCATGCGATACACGTCGGTGCCCTGCGCGGTGCTCTCGTACTGTAAAAACAAAACGGGGCAGCGCGATCCTGCTCGGCGTTGGATTTCTAAATAATTAATATATTCGTCGATATTGTAGAACGGGATCACTTCTGCGTTGGGGTCTTTCGAATTATAGAGCAAGAGAGAGCCGCCCTTGCGAATCAAGATGTCCGGACACGACGGAGACTTGGTGATTGGTTGTTGCTCAAACCCCTCGATTGTTGTATAAAAATATAAACCTGCTAAAAATGTGAATATGCAGAAGATAATTAATTTCGAGTTCATAATATAATATGGGCATAAAATATAATGCAAACAAAAAAAAACAGAAAGAGCAGTTCAAAAAAGCGTAGACCGAAAGTGATCGGCAAATTGTACGCAACATGGTGCGGACATTGTAAGACACTGGAGCCTGAGTGGGACAAAATGAAAACGTCCGTGACAAAATTTTATAAAAATGGTGTCGAGTTTGTTGAGATTGAGAGTGAGAATATGGAGAGCGATTTAGACAAATTAAATCAGAGATTAAATACAGATATTGCGGTGCAAAGCGGATATCCTACATTGTTCAAGGTCGAACCAGACAATACAAAAGTGGAGTACTATGGGGGCAATCGAGAGGCGAAAGCAATGACCGAGTGGTGTACGGGGAAGAAAGGCGGCAAGCGACAGAAGCGGAAGCAAACGAAGAAGCGACAGCAGAAGCACCGTTAAAAGTGAAATAATATGAAAAAAATTATATTATTTACCGAAAGATTAGCGTCTGCAGTTCCAGCCAACCAAAACAGTAGATCCAATAGGTCTGGAAACAGCGCAAACGGCAGGGTTTCTGTTGACGCGAGATCTACCTAAACTGAAGCAGCAGCCAGGGCGTGTGCCGTAGGCGAGACTGGTCCAAGAATCGAGACCAACCGAGGGATACAATCCCATCTTCTTGTCTCCTCCTCCAGAATTACGATTAACTAATGATGTGGCATTTCGAGCTCTTGATGCGGCGTTATACAAGGTCATTTTTTATATATAAACAAAAGAAAAGTTTTTTTTTCGAATATCATAAAAAAAACAAATGTCCGACGAAGATATTCGCGTGGAGAAAAATGAATTCGGAAAAGAGATTTATGTATTTGATCCCTACAATCCGCTAAACAAGGAGATCCAACCAGAAGATGTGGAAGGGATTTTGCGAACGTACGGGATTTATTTGCCGATCACCAACATCAAATTGTACCGCCGCGCGTTCATCAATCAGTCGTATTTGCGCCGGCCCGACATCGAGAACCAGCAGAACAATATTGTAATTGTGCCTAAACCACCGGATTGCATGCCGCTGCACACGAAATCCAACGAACGCCTCGAATTCGTCGGGGACGGGGTCCTCGAACTGATTGCGAAATGGGTCCTCTACTTGCGTTTCCCTAAAGAGAATGAGGGCTTCATGACCGAGAAGAAAATCGCGCTTGTCAAGAACGAAGCGATTGGCAAATTGGCGTACGAGATGGGCCTACATAAATGGGTAGTGTTATCGAAGCACGCCGAGTCCAAAGAGACGCGAACGAATTTCAAGAAGTTGGGGTGCGTATTTGAGGCGTTTTTAGGTGCAATTTTCCTGGATTACAACAAGATGGAGGTGAAAGACGACGCGGGGCTTTTTCAAAACATGTTTTTGTCGGGACCTGGGTTCCAGATGGCGCAAATCTTCGTGGAGAACGTGTTCGAGAGACATGTGGACTGGATGGCGCTGATCCGGAACGACGACAATTTCAAGAATATTTTGCAGGTGAAGATTCAGAAGGAGTTCAAGACGACGCCGGAATATATCGAGGTGAGCGAGCAGCACCCCGAGACGGGATACCACATGGGCGTCTATCTTTGTTTAGGGCAGCCGGTATTTGGGCTCATGCACCAGCACTCGATACCTTTTACGAAGTTTGCGAATTTCGATGAGGTGCATCAGTACATGTCGGTGAATTCAAAGGCATTCATCTTCTTGGGAGAGGGGAAGCACAAAATAAAAAAGAAGGCAGAGCAGATTGCGTGCGAGTCTGCTATACGGGCGCTAAATTAAAAAAAAAACAATTTTATAAATTCGCGCAAACAATCGTTTTATTTTTTATAATGTATTATTATTACAAAATGGTTAATATAAATGAATTCATAGTGAAACCTGTTCCCAAAAAAATGGAGGACGTGATTATAAATGTTAAAAACGAGGATTTGCGAGAGGAGAAGCTGATTAATCGAGCGGAGATTATGGAGAGATTGCAGCGATTGATGAAGGGGCTTAGTGTAGAGCCTCTCAAGATTCGAAAAGAAGAAGAAGAGTCAATCGAGGACAAGTACAAGGATGCCGATGGAAACGAAGAAAAAGAAAAGAAGGATAAGAAACGCCTGACGAAAAAACAGACATCCATCCAAGAGAGTATTCGATCAATCACATTTAGGGACGATATAAGGAACGATATAAGGAACGATAATGAGAACAAGAAAAAGAAATCCAGCCACTCGAAAAAAATTGTCCACGCCGCTCCGTCACTTACCGATATTCGAGAGAATTTAAAGAAGTTACTGAGAGAAGAAGGAGACCTAGACAAAGACAAAGACAAAGAATACACATGTGAAAACTACGAGAGCCGAATCCAGCAAAAGGTCGTTGCCGAGTATCTCTCGATGAATGCATACACGAGAGGCATCTTGGTTTTCCACGGCATGGGATCTGGCAAAACATGCACGGCGATTGTGGCGGCAGAGGGTCTTAAAACGGAGAAAAAGATTTTAGTACTAACCCCCGAATCTCTCAAGACCAATTTTTTCAATGAAATCAAAAAGTGTGGAGACGAGAATTTCAGGAGAGATCAGCGGTGGACTTATAAAAAGATCAGCGACAGAAAAGAGGCCGAAGAATTGTCGAAAGTTGTCTCCATGGATGAAGACACGATTTTGGAGAAAGGTATTTGGCTCGGTTTAGAAGACGACGGCGTGCCCTTTTCGGAATTATCATCGAAAGACCAAGAAGATGTCGACAAACAGATTGACAAAATGATTCGCGCGAAATACAAGAGCATCGCTTACAACAAATTGTCGGAAGAGCAAATGAAAAAACTCACGGAAAATGAAACGAAGAACCCGTTCGACAACAGTGTCGTCATCATGGACGAAGCCCACAATTTTGTTCGACAAATCACAAAAGACAAGGATCCGATGTCTGTGCGCATGTACCATTATTTGATGGGTGCGGAACATTGCAAGCTCGTGTTTTTGTCGGGTACGCCAATTGTCGAGAGCCCGCACGAAATCGCCATCATTTTCAACATGTTGCATGGATATATCCGACAGTGGTCGGTGCCTCTCCGGGGTGAGAACAAGAAACCGAAAATTTCGGGCGTCGAGTACAAAGACAACAAGGCGATTATTACACAGAATCCTGCAGTCAATGTGAAAGAGATTTTACAGACGTTGAACGCAGAAAGTGATCCGACCCTAACCAATTTTAAAATATTGCCGGACGAAGAGAGCTCGTTCAATAGCAAATTTATTGAAAAGGACCGCATGACGGATCGAGATGCGTTCCAGCGGCGAATTTTGGGACTGACCTCGTTTTTCAAAGGGGCGCCGGACGAATTGCTTCCGAGGTTTGATAAGAACCGGGATTTTATCATTGTGAGAGTGCCGATGAGCGAGTATCAGATGAAGGAATCTTTGAAAAAGGAAGGTGATCGAGAGATTGCAAATTTTGTAGCTCCACCGAACGACAATAATCAGCCAGATTTGAATAAAGACGCACTACAAACCTTTAGTCCCAAGTGTTTGCACATGTTGGAGAATATTGAGGAAGACGATGGTTTGCACTTGGTTTATAGCGAGCTCTCAACAAAGATAATTCGAGAGATATTTTTGGCGAACGGGTTTCAAGAGTTCAGGTTGTCAAGAGGTACGGCTGGTATGTTTAGTATCGAAGAAGAAAAAGAAGAAGGAGACAAAGAAAAAGAAAAAGAAAAAGAAGAGGACAAAAGAAAAAAGAAATCACGTTTCGTGTTGTTTTCGGAAATAAAGGACGACGAGGAACGCGAAACGATTCTGAATATTTACAACCACAATTGGAAAGACTTGAATCCAGTGTTGCAAGAGAGATTGGAGAGAATGGCAAAGACAGACAAAGAAATCATCAAAGTGTTTATGATATCACCGAGAGATGCCGAAGGCATTGGACTCAAGAATACGCGATTTGTTCATATCGTAGAGCCCAGCGAGAATGCGAGTCGCGTCGAACAAGTGATTGGGAGAGCGCGTAGGGTATGCAGTCACATCGATTTGCCCGAAGAGTTGCGCACGGTCAAGGCTTACTTGTACATGTCAACGATGCCAGAAGGCGATTCCGTCGACGAAAAAGTTTTCAGAGAGGCAAATGAAAAAGATCATTTGATAAGAGAGGTACTGAGAGCGGTGAAGGAGACGGCGATTGATTGCGGGGTTTATGAAAAGAATGCAGTCTGCTACAAGTTGGATAGCAAAGACCACGAAGAACCGGAGAGCAATATGATCATTGGTGGAAAGCGGTACAAGAGAGATGATGCAAACAATGTTTACGAACCAGGCTCTCAAAAGCCATTTGGAAAGTTGATAAAAGAGGAAAATAATTACTGGCGACTAGAGTAAGGGAACCAAGGTGTTCAGCCCGAAGGGCCTATGCCTTATGATCCCTGGTAGAAAAACAGCGAAAGAAAACGCATTGTAAAAAAAAAACATTTTAGATATAGCTCTAAAATGTTTCAAAGACTTATCCGTAATAAACAAACATAGTATGGGATCATAAGGGATGAACGGCGAAGGCGTTCCGCCTTAACGACGAGTTCCCTTAATCATAAATTAAAAAACATGTCAATCAAAAACTTTATCCGTGAAACTTTTCGAGCATGTCTCGATATTTTGCGCGACTCGGAGCACCTCATTGGGGACAAAGCTCTCCGTCCTCTCGGCTACTTTTTGCAGTTGCGCCTCCTCGAATCTCAATTTGGCAAACAAATTGATATTGACAACCCCATTTACTATGATTTCCGAGAGTACGAGTTTGCCGACAACAAGGAGCTCTGCGACAAACATCTCGCGGAACTTTTGAGACTTGCACGATTTTCCTACTTGTCGAAAGTGAAAGAAGACAATCTGAAAACATTCATGGAATACTTGTGGAACGACATTTTGTCGGTGCATCCAGATACAAAGGACGTTTTTTTGAAAGGAGGCAGTTTCCAACTGAAAAAGCAGTCGACATATAAAAAGATCATCGACAAACTTGCGGCAGTTGATTTCGAAAACATCGACGAAGACATTCTCGGCGAGACCTATGAAGAAGTGATGAAAGATGTCATGACTGGGAAAACACTCGGTCAGTTCTTTACGCCGCCAATCATCAAGCGGATGATGATTGACCTGATAGACCCGCAGTTATATCCAGACGGAACAACCGAAACAATATTCGATCCGGCGATGGGGACCGGCGGTTTCTTGATCACTTGTGTGCGGAGTTTGATAAACAAATCGAGAGCGGCAAAAATCCCTTTGAACTGGGAGCACATCACGAGAAACCGCGTCATCAGCGGACGCGAGTGCGAACCCGATACTTTTCAGTTGGCGGTATCGAACATGTTGATTTCGTCTGGCAAAATGTTTCACTTGGAACACGGCGACAGCATTCGCGACCCCATTGCGGCCAAATATGACATTATTATTGCGAACCCTCCTTTCGGCATCAAGGGACTCGAATACGACGAAATCCGGCATCCGCTCAAGCAACAGTACATCCCCATCCGGTCCAAAAGTTCGACATCTCTTTTCATCCAGGCGATTATTTGTATGCTCAAAATAAACGGTCGGTGCGCGGTGGTTTTGCCTGATGGTCAAGATTTATTTAGCAAATCAAAATCATTGCTTATAGTGCGCGAGTATTTGATGAAAACGTGCGACTTGAAAGAAGTGATTTATTTACCTCCCGGAATGTTTACACATACAACCATCAAAACTTGTGTTTTCTATTTTTACAAGAGAAAGGAAGGCAACGAAGTTCTCGATTTAAAAATCAAACATTCGGATGGAAAAGAGACGGATCGGTCTTATGTTTTCACAGAAGGGCATCAAACCGAGAAAGTTGTTTTTTCCGAATTTGACGGCACGAACAAGCGATTCTTGGTCGAAGTGGGAATCGCCGACATTGCCAAGAACAATTATTCATTGAATTTTGCGGAGTACTTGGAAACAAAAATTGGGGGTGTAAGCGATGATGGTGCGCTTCGCTATAGCGATAGTGATGACGGTGCACTTCGTGATAAGATTGTCGTAAAAACATTGGGCGAAATTTGCAAAGATGTGTCTTCAACGAAAAGTATTGCATCCTCTCAACGAGTGTCGGGTGACTACAAATTTTTTACGTGTTCGCCCGAGGTCAAGACACATAACGAATTTTTTCACGAAGGTTCTTATATAATTCAAGGTGGACGTGGCACGATTATTGGTAGCACACACGTGACCAAAGTAAATGAAAAATTCGCAATCGGCACCAGTATGATGATGAGCAAAGTGATTGACGGAAATGGTGTTCTTACGAAATATGTTTTTTACTACTTGAAATTGAATCCCGAGTTATTTAAAAAACACATTACTGGGACTGCCATCCCGATGATTAGCAAAGCGAATTATTACAGTATCGGTATCCCAATTCCTCCACTCGAAAAACAGCAAGAAATCGTGGACCGACTTGATTTTGTCATGGAGCACTGTAACACAATGAGTCGTCTCAAAATAAACGACTTGGTGCGGTTAAATGAGCTGTGTTTCCAGACGCCGGTTGTGTTTGGCGCACCGATCAAAACGTTGGGTGAAGTTTGCAAATTTGATATTGGCGGAACACCTTCGCGAAGTGTCAACGAATATTATCAAAACGGCACGAATCTCTGGGTTTCCGTGAGCGAATTAAATGGAGGTTATATCAACGACTCGAAGGAAAAAATAACGGACGCGGGGGTGCAAAACAGTAGTGTCAAATTGTTTCCGAAAGATACGGTGCTCTTTTCTTTTAAACTGAGTATTGGAAAAACGGCCATTGTTGGCACTCCTTTGTACACGAATGAAGCGATTGCGGGTATATTCAGCAAAACCCCTGAAACATTGTCTAACCAATATTTGTACCACTATTTGTCGAATCACGATTTCACAAAGCTGGGGTCGGGTTTACTCGGAAATGGTTCGCTCAACAAAAAGTCTTTGGCTGAAATCAAAATTCCCATCCCTTTTTTCGAAGAACAGCAAGAAATTGTTGAGTTTTGTGAAACCAATAATGTCTTGATCAAGCAGCTCGAGAAAGAGATTGAACAAAATGAGCAGTTTGCGCAAAAATTTATACGAACCTCTGCAATGACCGAAGAAGAAAGTAAGAAGCGTAAGCGTTAAATAAGGAAACCAATGGTTTCCTTATGATCCTTCCTTTTTTCCTGTTATGATTATTTTTTAATTGATAACAATTTTTTTAAATTAACTTATAATTTATTTTTTTAATTAATAAAATATTTTTTTAATTAAAAAGGGAAGGATCAAAAAGGGAAGGATCAAAAAGGGAAGGATCAAAAAAGGAGGGATCATAAGGGAACCATGGGTTCCCTTAAAAGATATAATTTCGCGGATCAATCGACGATGACCGTTTTTGGGGCGGCACATAGGCGCCTCCGGCGCGAACCCTGCGCAAAGCATTGTTGGTCACGTTTACATCTCGAGTTGTAGTAAATGAGAGTGGCTTAGCACCTGCATTCAACGTCCCCACACCCACCTCGACAGCACGTCTCCGAGCCACGACGGAGGATGCATCGCGATTGCCCCCAATAAACTTCTTTTGTTTAAGCACCGCGATGCTCGGCGCGGCATTCAGTGTTTCGGCATAAATCTTTCTACTGGTTGCGAAATTCGTCGTACTGTCGGAAGTGCTGTCTTTCTGAGGCATGGCTTTGATTGAAGATAGAGTCCCGTTATTCATGTTATTTATTTATAGTAGAGAGATATATATTTATTTAAGATTCAGAGACCCATTGAAAACGGCGCGGTGTTTGATTCCGAGGTCAAACCGTCTGGGTGACGGTGTCGCGTGATTAAAGTTAATAGTACTTGGCTGTTTGAACAACCACTCTTTGTTCATGTCGGTCATCAAATGTTTGTAGTTCGTATTGTGTCCCTCGACATCACTAAACCCTTCCATCTGAACCACCGTGGGTGGTGTGATCATGAACCATTTGCCGCTCGCTTGGAGACGCTTCCAATAGATGTCAATGGCATATTCGCGTTTATTCGCGGGATTCGATAAAAGTAGCTTGATGCCCTCTTTAATGTTGGCAATCAATGTATCATAGTAGTGACGTTGTACAATGTAGCCGGTGGTGGTTTGGCAGTTCACCAAACGGACACAGTAGTCGCCGATGGCCTGGTATGGCGGGCAAATATTGCCAGACACGATAAGCACGTCCCAATCGAGCTTTACATTCTCGCAAAACTTTTCGAGTTGTTGGAGAAAGAGAGGCGCATCCAAGAACTGGATATCGTCTTCGCAGACAAAGACGAAGGGGGATTCAAGCAGGCGTGCGTTTTCAAGACATTTGAGGTGGCTCATGGAGCACCCGATGGCGCCGTTGGTCGTTTTGATGGCGTTGAAGCGCGTGCCGCTGACGCCGATTTTTTGAAGTTCGTTTTTCACGTGGTATAAACGGTCGATGCGATGTTCTAAATTGATGAAATGCGTGTTTTCGAGGATTTGTTTGAGAAGGTCGGACATTATTTTTTTTCTATACTGTTACAATCAAAAAAAGTTTTTAATTGAGTTTCGACAAGATTTCAAGAAGTGTTGATTTCATATCGTGAATGTCTTTTTCGATAGCGGTAAGACGTGTTTCAATGTTGTTCTGGATGATCGAGTGGTTATTGTCAAAAACGTGTTCGGTGTTGTTTCCCCACTGCACGCCTTTTTTCGCCGGGATTTCCTCCACGACCAGAGAGATGGGTTGTGCGTTCGAGAGGTCGAGTTTTTGAACAGCGACGGAGTCGGCGGGTTTGGGAATGACAACGTCGGCGTCCTCGTTGCGATTCCGTTTATAAGCCTCGACTGCAGAATTCAGGTCGACAATTGCTTCGTCTTTGACATTTTCGGTGAAATGAGGTGTCGGGGTTTCTTTCTTGACCATCAAATCATATTCGGCTTGTCGGCGCGAAAACTGGTCGTTCAACGATTGTTGAGAGTGAGACTTGAGTTGATTGAACTGCTGATGTGACTGCTGCAAAGGCTGTGGTGAATGCTGAGGCGAAAGCTGTTGAGACAACGTTTGCAACATGACATCGATAGCTCTCTTGTTCATTTCTTTGAGTCCAATATTTTGACCGACATATTGTTTGTAAATCTGGCCGATAATGTACTGAAACCATTTCTCTCTTTCGCCCGGTGGAGCTCCCGAGAAATAATTGATCATTTGAGGGGTGTTGTTAATTACTTTCCATAAGAGAGATTGGTTATTGCTGCTTACAAATTGTTGAGATGACATATAATAAAGGAAACCAAGGTTTCCTTTAAATCCTTCCTTTTCTTCCGTTTTTTTCTTTCGTTTGTTTCTTTCGTTTGTTTCTTTCGTTTGTTTCTTTCGTTTGTTTCTTTCGTTTTTTTCTTCCGGGTTTTTATTTATTTTTGTATAAACAGTTTACAACTAAACCAGTACCAAATTTAAATGGCCGAATATATATTCATAATTTACAGTTGCCAGAAAAATCTGGAAATTGCAAACAAAATGCACACCTTGTATTTCAGCAATAGACAATTGTTAAATTCACTTAAAATCAAAGTCTTAATTGCTTACGGAGATACCACAATCGGCCGCAAACTCTTGGTAAAAGACGACAAATACTTGGTTCTTCATTGCGAAGATGATTATACAAATCTCTGTTCCAAATCGATACGATTATTCAAAGCTATCAATTATCTGTATCCAAACGCCGAGGGATGTTTCAAATGTGACGACGATATTATTATCAATATGAATTCACTTATCAAATTCATCTATTTTTTGAAAACAAAAACAATTCATTACACAGGAACACCAATTCCAGTTAAAGAGAAAAAAGACAATAATTCGCTAATGATTTCCAAAAATATAAAAATTGAAAAATCAATTGACACACCTTTCGCCGTTTATTGTGGCGGACCGATGTATTATTTGAGTAAAAATGCGATTTCCATTGTCAGTAGTGTTGTAGAAGATGAATATACCCCAATTATGTACGAAGACTTGATGATTGGTCACATTTTAAATAAAAATCGAATTTTTCCGCTGAAAATACCGTTGTACACAGACCATATACAAGAATTTAAACAACTGTCATTCCATAATAATACAAAACGCAAAACGCTTTTTGTAAGGATTCATGGAGGTTTAGGGAACCAGATGTTTCAGGTGTCGGCAGGTGCCGCATTCGCAGATAAAAATAATATGATTTTTTTAATTGTGAATAGCAGTGTTCTAAAGCAAACATTTACGCACATAGACGACAATAATTATTTGTTGAACACGGTTTTTGTAAATTTCAATAAAATTGATTTGGCGCACATCAATCTGAATGGCGTGACTCAGTTTAAAGAAAAGGAGGAGGACTGTTTTATTTATAATCCGCCTGCGCCGTTTGACACCGACATTTTGTTGAATGGGTATTTTCAGAATGAAAAGTATTTTTTGGATATTAAACCTGATTTAATAAAATTGTTTAAACAAAATGAAGTTTATAGCAAATTTGTTCAATCGAAATATGCAGAAATTGCAAAAAAATGTTATTTTATACACGTAAGGCGCGGTGATTATTTGAAATCGGATCTTTATGCATTTGATTTAGATAACTATTATAAAAACGCGGTTGAGCATATTTTATCAATTTCCCCAGAAGCGCATTTTATTATTGTGAGTGATGACATTGTGTTCTGCAAGAATTATAGAGTGTTCAATAAAATTCGAAAAATATTTGTGGATTTACCCGCACTCGAAACGTTGTATTTGATGTCGTTGTGTGAAAAAGGCGGCATTTGCGCCAACAGCACATTCAGTTGGTGGGGGTCTTACTTGAACGAGAATCCAAATAAGGTTGTGGTTTTCCCTAGGCAATGGGTACAGAAACCGTGGCCAAATGACATTTATTATCAAAATAGTTGTGTACTATAAAGAGCGCCGATAATAAAGGAAACCTTGGTTTCCTTTAAATCCTTCCTTTTTTTTTCCTTTTTATTTTTGTCCATGAAATAAAAAGGAAACCAAGGTTCACAAGGCAAGCCCTCCGGAGCATCGCAGATGCTACGCACCTTACGAGCGCAGCTTCGCTGCTTGTCGGCTTTATGTCCTTTAAATCCTTCCTTTTATATTTTTCTCTATAAAATATACAAAAAAAAATATGGAAGAACATTCGAATGAAATTATTCCCGGTCTGTTTTTAGGAGATGCCGGATTTGTGTACGAGGACTTGGTGTTTGAACTGATAGTGAATTGTTGTCCGGAAGTTGACATGAGATACAAACAACCGAGCAATGTGATTTACTTGAAATTCAACGATGATCCGAGAGACAACGACAAATTTTTGTCTGAACTGAAAAAACACAATGTGCTTGAACAGATTCACGAACATGTGGTTACACAAAAACCAGTCATTGTACATTGTGCCATGGGGGTCCAAAGAAGTGCGTCAGTCGTCGCGTGCTATTTATTAAAATATAATATAACAAATGGAGTCCAAAACACATTGGATTTCATTCGGGGCAAACGTGTTGGTGCCTTTGGTAAAGGTTGCAATTTTTTACAAGCAATTAATGAATTTGTTTAATTAATTAAAATATATATATAAATTCTACTCGTCGTCATCGGATACGCGCGGGGCCAAATAAACGACAATCCGCGCCTTTAAACTCTCATCCTCGTCGTTATCCACCGGTTCAAGCAGATAAGTGCTTTTTAAAGGGTAGTTTTCGCTAATCTTGATATTGATGGCATCACACACTTTGTGGAATGCGCAAATGTTGTGTAAATGGGTTAGAGAGAAGGACATGTTGATGGTTTCGCCCTCGTTGATTGCAAACAAACTCAAGTCGTCGATCGGGATAACAACACTCATATTGCCACTCTCGCTGCTCTTGGCGGTCAGACGGAGTTCGTCTTCGTTGCAGCGAATATGGAGGTCGGCACCGAATTGCTTGAGTTGGCCGACAATATTGGAAAAGTTGTTGGACGCGAGAGAGAATTCGGCTTGGTAGTCGGTGGCGGGGATTTCCATCATTTCGGATTCGAGTTCAACCAAAGGGAGTTCGAAATGTTTATCGAAGGTCTTTTCGGAGGCGAAATGGAGAAAGAGTTTGTCGGAAGAGGTGGCTTCGTCGTACTTGATATTGATTTGCTGGCCCTCCTCTCGGGTGTTCAAAATGCGAAAGAAGAGTTGGGTGTTGACCCCGATGACGCAGCTGTTTTCCTGTTTGTATTCGTCGAACCAAGTGGCGGGGATATAGATTTCAAAAACGGATATTTGAGAGGAGTCCATGCCCTGGGCGTAAAGACGAGTTGGTTCAAACATGAGATTGATATGTTCGCAAAAGAGCTTCATGTTTTGGAACATGGAACTGAAAGCCTTGGCTTTCTCCTTGTTGTTAATAACGATGTGCATTGTTATATTTATGACATAAGGAAAAAGATTAAGTTTTCTTTATATTATTGTAACAAACGTTGAAACATAAACCACGTGTCTTTGTAATTTACAGAATCAGAGGTTATAATAAAACGGTCAATATTTTTAAATACACAATACACAATAATAAGTTGGTCATCTTTTACAAGCCAGTGTTTTCTGAAAAATTCGGTTAACATGTTATAATAAGTATTGTGCCACCAGTCAATTAAAGAATTATGTAACAGAAAAAAACCACCAGCGATAGAGACTTGGTTGTGTGGCAGTTCAACATTGTTATTTACTGCATCAACCAACATATTTATGTAATCATAGTTATTATGCACAAGCGCATAATATACTTTAGATTTGTCCAAAGTGTTGATGATTCTTGGCGATGCCCATTCGGATAATAATACAGTGTTTGTGTCGATGTCTCTGTTTCGAAAATAACCAATATCACACCAGCCGTAAAACTCGGTGTCAAAATACTTTTTGTCCGCTACTTCTTTCACAAAGTTGATTTTTTCAGACCAAAGTGCGTTTAGTTCCCAACAAGTGGATTGATTTAGTAAACTGTTTTTGTTATGATTTTCAATCCAGTTATTTTTGTACTCAAATGTTTGCCACTCTTTTTTTGACTTTTTTATAATCTTGATGCGCTGATTACTGGCTATGCTAGGCAAATAAGATATAGATTGGTCATCGGTAAAAATAACAAGATTGAAATGATTGACAATGGAAATTAGATTTTGCATCCATTGTTGGTAATCCGTGGCATCAAATTTGGATTTTAAAACATAAAAACAAGAGGCAAAGGTTATTTCCATAATAACATACTTATGTTTGTGAGTTTATATTATTTATTTTAAATAATTATAATAGCACGATACTTTCTCAATATATACAACCTATTTCATGTGGATAATGTTTTATTGTTGTTTTATATGTAATATCTTTATATAGTGAATGGATACCCAGATAAATATATGTCTGGGGTATTAATAATATTGGGTTTGTCTAATACAGGATCTGGTATAGAAATGTTATTATCAGATACATAATCACACAAATCTTTTCGAACATATGTGCATTCAAACACGTTAGGTAATTTAATATTATTGATAGATGTTGTTCCACAACAATTGTTGCCATGTAAATGAATTAAATAATGTGTATCAGCAAGTTTTTTTAAACACTCTATTCTGTTTGATATATTTATATAATACGAAAAATGTTCAAATATATGTTTACTATCTGTAAATGGAAAATGAAATTCAATAACTATTTGTTTAATTTTTTTCAACTCGTTTTGTGTAATAACTTGCAACCAATCATATTCCCATGTTTCAATATCCATTTTTAAAAATATGTTGTCATTATTTTCAATGAGATTTTTTAAATTTGTAGTACATGTGGTTTCAGTCTTGGATATATTTTTTTTGTTAAAAATAATTTTGTTATCTGAATTGTTTGGTAAACTATTTATATTGCCATCAAATGCATAACATTTTATATTACCATGTATTTTTAAAAATGCGTTTTCAAATGAAGTATCATCTGCTATTCCACATGATATTAGTATATCGTAATTTAATCCATTAAGTATAACATATCCACCGTCATAATCATTGCCAACACGATGTTTAGTATAATTAGTTTTGTATATTTTTAAATAATCCATAATAATATATAATAATATATACTTTATATTATATTTTATTTTGTATTTAACTGTTAGTGATTTTATCATATGTATGTAAAAAATCGTTTATGTCAACATTCATATTGCTTATATTATAATTTTCAATTGGAACATCATATACCTTGTTGACAATATCACTAAATCCCGACCCCCATGCATATACTGATAATTGAAAAATTTTAGTGCATGTGGTCATAATCATAAATTCTATCATAGTATCTTCGCATTCTTGTAAATTAGTGGTGTGCAATCCAATATGTCCTCGCGATAAGTGTGTTTTTATTAAAAAATTAAAATTAATTTGATCAATATAAATACTACTACTTGACATAATTATAAATCTTGTATTGGGATTATTTTGTTTTATTTGATATATACATAATATTATATTCATATATAGTTGAGTATTGAATGTTGCATCATCATATATTCGAATATGTATAACTGAATATGGAATATTTAATTGTAAACAATTATATACATGGGATAGTTTATTTTGGAAATATATTGTAGGAGTGATGCAATTCTTTTTTATGAAATTTTTACATTCGTCGCTTATGTGATTACTAATTAATATATGGTTTGTGAATATATTTTTATTTTCAAATACACTATAATCGTGGTTCGGTATATCATTAAACACATAAATCACATTTTCACATTCATTAATACTTAAATGATTATTACAAACGAACAACTTACTTAAATTGTGGTTTGAAAAGTTTACATTCAATATTATATTTTTATTATATAAACTCTGATACAAACACATTGTTCCTCTAATATAATCACCAAATCCATGAAAAGTATGTGTTTTTACTCTATTATTACTTGTGTAATAAACTTGCTTGATTATTTTAGAGTTTGTATTAAAAACTTCGGTAATTTTATTGTACAATATTTTTGCAACTACATCTTGACCGGTGTGGTTATAATGAGAAAGTATAGGTTCGTCTACAAGTATATTGATATTATTTGCAACAATATCGCTTTGATTTATATATGGTATGTTGTATTTTAAACAAATAGATTCTAATAGTTTAATAAGATTATATCTTTTTCCATAATTATAAGTTGCAAAATGTGTAATTAAAATAAAAGGTTTTGGATACAATTCATTTCTTATGTTTATAATATCGTTTTCAATGTCTTCATCCGACAATTCATATTTATGAATATTATTTTTATAAACAAACCCATATTTATCTTCTTCTGCAATATGGTGTAAAAATAAATTATTGAATTTATATGCAATTCGACTTGCTATTTCAACTAAAAATAATGTTGTATCATAAAAATCGCGTTTCAATTCATAATATTTTAAATCTGATATTGTATTTTTACTTAATATACCACTTCGAAAACAAAATTGTGTATCGTATTCGTTTATATTTTTATATTTGATATATCTGATTTGTTGCAATATTTCAGAGGAATAATGTGGATAATTTAAACCTTCAAGTATATTTGTGATTTTACAGTATTTAGATACTGGCACTTGTCTGCAACTTCCCAATATTGTAATTAACATTATAATATTTTACAAATATTATTATTATGTTATTTTTTAAATATAATAGTTGTTTGAGATCTTGGAGATATTTCAATATGTTGAACATATTTGATTCTATTTGACAACTCCAAACATTTACTAATATCATTCACATACATACTTGAGAAGGATTTTCCATTGATAATATTTTCAAAAACTAACTTTGTTGAATTACTTTTATCAGGCAAAACATCATATCCAGCTTGGTCGCTTGTGTGGGTATCTTCCATTATAAATATCCCACCATCTTCTATTAAATCAAACAAATGAAAAAATGTTAATTGTTGGTCTCGCATTAAATGACTTCCATCATCTAATATAATCTTAAATTTTGTATTATTCTTTTTACATGTTTCTGCAAATAGTATTAAATCTGATTCATTAGATTGATCTAAATTTGTAATTTTAACTCGTCTGTAAAGATCTTTATTGTTATCTACTTCTCTAATAAATCGTTCTGGGTCAGGAAAATATGAATTGTTTCCGTTTAATCCTTTATAATTATCGGCAGCATATATTGTTGCATATGGAAAGTATTCATTCCACATTTTTATGCTACTTCCATAGAATACACCAACCTCAAGTAAATTAAACGAATCATACTTGTATTTTGACAATAACATCTCATAAACCGTAGTAAATCCGTGGTCAACTTTATCAGTACCATATTTATATCCAATACTTGTTAAATTATTCATGTTATAATATATATATATATATAAATGTACTTATTTATATATATTTACAATGATTTTACATATTGCATCAGGTTGTGATAGTTATTATTTTAAATACTGGCTCCATTTATATGCATCGATTCAACAGCATATCCCATACGCCAAAGTATATTTTTTTGATTTAGGATTAACAGAAGAAGAAATAAATATTGTAACCTCATTGAATGTGAATTACATAAAATTTAATTTTGAAATGTATGAACCTTGGGTAAATATTAAAAATAATTCAGGCCAATGGGCATGGAAATCACAATGTATAAAATATGTTGTTGACAATATTAATATAAATACATCATCCGACAAATTTGTGGCATGGTTTGACAGTCGTAATATTGTTTATAATAATTTACACAATATACTGAGTTTTTGTAAAATACATGGGATATATACAAATCATACAGGGGGAACAATTAAAAATTGGACTGTTAATGAAACAATACAATATATGCATGCAGATAAGTATATAAACTGTCAAATGCGCAACGCTGCATTGCCTATATTTAATGTCAACATCGATTGGGTTAGAAAATTTATTGATGATTACAGTAGATTGTCATTAATAAAAGAATGTATAAGTCCAGACGGAAGTAATAGAGATAATCATCGACAAGACCAATCAATATTAAGCATATTATATTATAAATACAAAGATGTATATAAATTTTATGATTTAAATATTACAGACGGAATACAAATACATGCACATCCAAACTTCAAACATCCTGTGTAATTTTGTCAATAAAGTTTTTGGCAACGTGCAAATATAACCCCTTTTGTTTAATCCATTCATATCCTCGCTTTTGCAAATGTTTGCGTTTGGTTTCATTGTTCAATAATTCAAAATACAGTGTCAAAAATTCATCTTTGTTTGTTGCGACTTGCACTATACCATCCGTAATTTTTCCAGCAACTGGACTATCACTAATCACAACACACCCATATGCCATACCTTCAAATACACGCTCTACAACCACATTATTAATAACATTTGTATCATGATGAAATCCAAATGCTATTTTCGAATGTAAAAAACATTGAATTCGATCTTCTTCTGATATGGGTTGGCCGTGATTTAGTCCCGCCAAATATATGATATTCGGCAAATCACACACCCAATGATATTTGTATGCAGTCCCCATAAAGCATCCATTCACAGTTTCATTTCTGGCATATTTACCAACTGCATCAGGTTCCATATTCGATGCAAATGTTAGCGGAACATAATTATTGACACGTTGCTGTAACTCCCAACACTTAATATGATCCGGAGTTGAAGGTTTTTGGTGAAAATGTTCGCCAGTCAATATGAACTTTTTGAACGGTATTTTGTCATATATATCATGATAAAACCAACAAATAAAAACGCTGTTCGGACATTTATTTGCCAACATGTGCATAGCGTTCCATCCAATATCTGATGATATTATTGGATGTTTTATACCATGATTGCTTATTAGCACAACACTTCCATCTTCTAATTCACTTAATGTTTTGGCTTCGTTAGTGGAATATCCATTATGCTTGAAACCTGACATAAATTTACAAGATGTAAAATAATGCGTTCCCGGGGTTGGCAACTCTGGTGTGTTAACTAGAATAAACTTTTTTGTTGACATTATTATATAAAGGTATTCTGAAGACCTTTATATACATTAATTATGAAAACTTGTTTAGTTACTGGTGGATGCGGATTTATCGGAAGACACTTCACTAAAAAGATGTGCGACCTAGGTTATAATGTTGATGTAGTTGACAATATGTCTTCAAATAGCGCACTTGCACCTGAAAATTGGATGCCAAAACTTAAATGCAAATTTAATTTCTATCAAGAAGACATGTTAGCATTTTTAAACAAGACTAATAAGCCATACAATATTATTATACACGCAGGTGCAATTGTAGGCGGACGACATACTATTGAAAATGATCCGCTCTCAATATCATACAATATTACTACTGACAACGAATTGTTTCGCTGGATTGAAAATAACCCCGTTGATAATTTAGTATATTTTAGTTCGTCAGCGGTATATCCTTTGGAGCTTCAAACTGTCGAAAGTCATAGAAAGTTGAAGTTATCCGATATCGACATTGATAACAATCATATATGCATTCCAGATTTAACTTATGGTTGGTCAAAACTTACTGGTGAATTTTTACTGAGAACATTGCATAAACGCTGTCCTAATTTATGCATAAGTGTGTACAGGCCTTTTTCGGGGTATGGTGAAGACCAACACGAAAGTTATCCATTCACATCTATTGTGAAAAAAGTATTGAGCGGTCAACAACCAGTTGAAATATGGTCAGATGCAGTTCGCGATTTTGTATATGTCGATGATATTGTAGAGTATGTATTGAAAACTTGCTTTCATAATCAAGGCATACAAACGTTAAATATTGGAACAAGTATTGCAACCTCTATGACGGAACTAGCAAATATTGTTTCGAATATTGCGTTTAACAGAGATGTTGACGTATTGGTACTTGATAACAAACCCAAAGGAGTTTATTATCGGGTTGCCGATGATTCGATTGAATATAATATAACGCCAATTGAAGTCGGTGTGAAACACGCAATCGAATTTAATAAGTAAATGACGCGAATATGTTTTTCCATTTATTCAAAATATCAGTTCTGTGATTTTGTGCTATGTTGTGAATATGACTTTTGTGTTTTTCATAGTTTGTATGCAGAATTTTATATTGTAAATCATCCCACGAATCAAAACAAATAAAAACATCTTTAAAATCGTCGCAATACCACTCGGATAGTTTTATATAATTAATGCAGTATGCATCTTGCAGCCAAAAATTTTTCTGTTTGCTCAACTCAATATAAAACTTTATACTCGGAATAAAATACACAATGCCGAGTTGTAGTCCTTCAAATAAAGCTAAATTCGACCACGCATATGGTATATGAACAACGCCTTTGTAACTCAATAAATCCAACGGTCCATTGTATTTTCCACAATAATTATCAATATTAAGTTCGGAGATTTTTTTCGATAAATTCATCATATTTGTTTCATTATGGTATGGTACAATAAATATTTTATTGTTTTTGTTTTCAACTATTGTTTCTGTATACTTGTTGTATACATCGGTAATGCAACCAGTGGGTTTTATTACGGCATTTCCAATGTCAACTCCTCTAACATATTTCGCATAAAAATTTTCAAATGCGGTGTATCCAATAATAAAGGTTTTGGGGCGCGTTTTTGCGGATTGAATTAAATTATAATATTCTTGGTCAGGAAACTGACAATCTAAACAACCTCGATTCGCATAATCAAACCGATTGCATACCCAAATTATTAAATGCTTTTGATAATTATTTTGAAGAAAAACGCGACTAATTGGTGCAGTGTCTGATGTTATTATCGCATCAAATGAATTAAAATAATCCTTGTATTTGTTCCAGCAGTCATTTGCACGTTTATGTCCAATATTATATAAAGCACCCTTGTTTTTGGTTATACCATCATCGAACTCCATGTATTTGAGTGTTATGTTCAATTGATTACATACATATTGAATATCGTTTTGGCAACCTTTATGAAAACTAATGTGAAGAACTTTCATGATAATTATTTAATATAAAATTTATTCTTTTATATTAAAAACTGCGTTAATTTATGTTTTCTTCAATACTGTTTGATATTCATCCATTATCAATTCAAAACCATTATTTAAAAAATATGGAATGGATAAATAACCCTTACCCAAATCAATACCCTGGCCTTGTTCATAAGGAACACAGCTCCTTATATCATCAATTAATATAATTCCTCCAGATTTTATAAGATTTCGTTCAACAATTATTTTCGCTTCTCTCAAATGCAATTCAGCAGTAAATTGAATAGGTGTCATATCACCTGTGTCTAAATACAATAAATCAATTGTTCCATTCACGCTATTCAAAAAATCTTCAGACGAACGAACATAATAATTAACACTATTTTCATTTGAATTCATAATCATACAACGATTAATATGCCGTCGAGACAAATCCACAGTGTGAAGTTGAAAATTTGACATGTGATTCAAGCATGTTGATGCAACTTTTGTGAAACAACCGGCTGCCCAATCCCAAAATTCAGGATTGTTTGGTTTCCAATATTTGATATCATCTTCATTACATCCGGGAAACCTTCCATCAACAAAACTTCTTGATGTTCCTAATTCAACAATCGTTTTCATATTATTTTTTTCGAATTCTTCAAAACAATATTTTAATGTATAATATCTCGATTTTGGAAAACGGTTGAAATACTGAACGAACTGCTCTTCTGAGTTATAATATAATAATGCTTTATCTAAATAATCCTTGTAATATTCTAGTTTATCCACTGATTTATACATTATGTTATAGTATAATTATTAATACTTTAAGCTTTTATTTATAAAATAGAAAAAGCGAATTTGACAACTGGTTTTTGTTTCAGAGGTTATTAATGTAAAAAAATTATATAAAAGTACGATTTCATGTATACAAAACAAAATGATTAGCATTTTGATGCCCATTTATAACGGAATCGAATACATTCATGAATCGGTACCCTCTATCATTAGTCAAACATTTGAAGAGTGGGAGCTCATTATTGGCATAAACGGCCACCCGCCTTTGTCGCAAGTTTATTTAACAGCGAAACAATATGAGCTTCAAAATCCCAAAATACGGGTGTTGGATTTAATTGACATTAAGGGAAAATCAAACGCGCTTAACGTGATGATCCAATACTGCAACTATAATTATGTAGCACTTCTCGACGTCGACGATATTTGGCACCCAAAAAAACTCGAATTGCAGCAATATTATTTGAACGTTTACGATGTGATTGGGACAAAATGTGTTTACTTTGGAGACATGGAAAATATTGTTCCGCGAATACCAGTCGGCAATCTGGCAAAATTTGACTTTTTCTCAATGAATCCGATCATTAATTCGAGCGCCGTTATTCGCAAAGAATTCTGCAAATGGGTTGAAAATGGCGTGGAAGACTACGACATGTGGTTGCGCCTAAGTAAACAATGTTGCAAATTTTATAACTTGCAAGATGTTCTTGTAAAGCACCGTATTCACCAACAGTCAGCTTTCAATGCACAAGGGAATCATTTGAAAGTAGATGATCTTAAAAAAAGCTATTTATAATTTTTTTTTTATAAAATTTTATTATAATAAAAAAAAAGAGAAGGGAAGGATTCACAGTAATTAACGACTGCGACGCGTTTTTTTCGATCTGCCTTCGTCCTCGCGAGGGGCGTTTAAGTACTGCCATGTGCCGTAAAGGGTTAGAAATAAAAATCCCGCGGCTCCTATTGGTACGAGAACACTTAAAGTAGCCATTATACCATTCCAAGCTGTAGTTGAAGCTGCTGTCGCAGTTGCAAAATTACTTGCAGCGACACCAAGTTGATTTCCGAATGCGTTTAAAGCAGTTTGTAATATATTACAAAAAGTATATTCTTTTGCTGTAGTCGGATCACAGGGTTTACCACTCCAGTAAAATGAAACCGCACTAAATATCGTAGTCAAGGGTAGAACATAATTGCCCATTGTCTCGTAACTAGGAAGGTCGGGCACAAATTGTTTTTTAAACTCAGCAAAAGCCTCTTTTACTTTCTTGGCACCGTCAGATTTAGTAACGTTCTCGATATTTGTGCCGACTGATTCCAGAACTTTATTAATCTGATTTGGTACGGCCCCCACTTTAGAATAAGTTGCAGACACATCGAAAGGCGCCTCATCGTTTTCGTATTCGCCCTCCTCGAGCACTTTGCCGACATCGTCAACAAGACGCCCCTCTCCTTCTCGCAAATCTTTCTTCCAATGGCCGACAAATTTGTTTCCATTTTTGTAGTGCAGTTTGCCCTCGCCTTCGCGGCGATTTTTCTTCCAATGGCCCTCGTAGACGTCGCCGTTGCCGTAGGTCATTTTGCCGAATCCAGTTCGGACCCCTTTGTCGAACGTGCCTTCGTAGACGTCGCCATTAAAGTAGGTGTACACTCCCTTTCCGGTGATTTGATCTTTGGACCAAGTGCCGTCATAAGTGCTCTTGTTAACAAAAGTGATTTTTCCCTTTCCATTGCGTAAATTGTTTTTCCACTGTCCTTCGTAGACGTCGCCATTCGCGTATTCCATCTTGCCAGTTCCGTCTTTTTCGCCCTTTTCGTTTTTTTCACCCGTGTAGACATTTTCTTGCACGTATTCGATGGCTTTGCTCTTGCTTCTACTTTTACTTTTACTTGGGCTTTTGATTTGGCCCTTGCTTTCGCTTCTGTCTGTGCTGTCGCTTTTGCCCTTACTATCGCTATCGCGCTTACTTTCGCTATCGCTTTCGCTTTTGCCCTTGCTTTCGCTTCTGTCTGTGCTAACGCTTCTGTCTGTGCTAGCGCTTCCACCTCTGCTTTTGCCTGCGATTCCGCGGTTCACACGTTTTTTCTGCAATTCTTTTCCGGCAACAAGAATTCGGGTTTTCAGCCAGTCGCTTCCATATTTATCGACAAACCCGTCAATCGCTTCGGGAGAATTTTTGCGATACATCATCACTAAACTGGTCGCGAGTGTTGATAAATCTTTAGCGCCACTCACGGCGTTTCGTATGAAACCGCCTTTTTTCAGTAAGCTTCCTCTCTGTGTTTTTCGTGGAGAGGGTGACGACTTTTTTAATAAATTCATAAATTGCATTTGTTGTTTATGTGCCGCTTCGATTTCGGCTTGAACAACTTTATCGTGTTCGTTCATATGTCTATAATAGGACGACATATTTATTTCTAAATAGTAAGGGAATTTTGCCTAAGTAAGAAACCATTTATTTAGTAAATATATACATACGAATGGACCGATCCAAGTCAAGAAAAAGTAACCGCAAAAGTAACCGCAGAAGCAAACATAAGAGAAGTGATAGTAGAACATCGTCGTCATCATCGTCGAGAAAAGCACGGCCAGAAAAAGTCGCCGACAGCAATTTGGATAAAGCTATAATGGGTGTTGGGATTGCAGTTGCTGGACGTCAAGGATCTAAAGCAGTGGATGTAATTGTAAACACATGGGGAGAAACATTCACTGACTCGATTAGTAGAGCAACCAGTGCAGTAACAGAATTCGTTGCTCATTATAGTTCGTGGGACACACTTGCCAACGCGATTATGGAAAAGGGTTCGGAAAAATCCGTTTCTGACGTTATATTGGCCATACCAGGTGCACTTGGTAAAAAGATCCAAAGCCTTTGTCCCGCAAATACATGCGATAAAACAGTGGTCACTGAACAAACACTCGGCTATTTAGCAATCGTCGGCATACCTTTATCCGTGTATTTGTTTGTTAAATTTAGAGGCACCGCCCACGAAAAAGAAGTGTTGGAGCGCAAATTGCGAGAGGCAAAACGAATTTCGGACGAAAGCACGGAGTCGAGTTTTTACGACTACTCCAGTCGGAAAAAATAAATTTATATATTACTATATATATAGCACATGGAGCATAAAAAACAAAAAAAGTCTGAAGACCCAGCGTTCGATAAAGGATATAATCAGGGTTTTAAAACGGCTTATGACACTGCATACAATAAAGGATACGAAGCCGGCGACAAAGAAGGATGGAAAGATACAGGTTTGAAATTTTTGGGAGCCACCACTGTTTTTGAAAAATTGTTTGGTTTTGAATATGATATACCAACACAAGTTACAGATGCATGGACATACGTCAAAGGTTTACCGTCGAGTGCAAAAACAGCTATATGCGGAGATGGTACCAATCCAAATTGCATAAATAATATGAAAAAAATTGTTGTAAATAATCCCTTACAATCAGCATTAGCAGCTGCTGGCATAACATTGGCATACTATATTTACACACAGGTACGAGGAACACCCGAAGAAAAAGCAGCAGTGAACCGCAAATTAAGACAAGCACGAAGAATGACCGAAGAGACGAGCGACAGACGCATTAAACGCAGACAAACAAACAAAATCAAACATTTGACAAAGTCGTTTGGACCAAGCGAAGGTTTATCAGAAAGCCTTAGTGAAAGTATGAGCGAAAGTTTACCAGAAGGTTTATCAGAAAGCCTTAGTGAAAGCAGCAGTTCGAAGAGAAAAAGACGAAGTCGAAGGGAAAGACAGAGTCAATCGGAAAGACACAGTCGAAGGGAAAGACAGAGTCAACCAGAAAGACAAAGTCAACGCAGAAAAAGCAGCCGCCGATCGCGTTAAAAATTAATATTTGCATTTGCATGCATTGTGTATACAACAATGGATGCAACAAAACGCATGGAATGGGACGAATACTTTAGTTCAATCGCAAAACTCGCATCGCAAAGATCGCCCTGCGCGCGGCTCCATGTCGGTTCCGTAATTGTGAGAGATAACCGCATGATTTCCATGGGCTACAACGGTTTCATCGCGGGATGTCCGCACATGTCGCACATGAGAGACGGGCACGAGCAAGCCACAATCCACAGCGAAATCAATGCGATCAGCGACTGCGCAAAGCGCGGCGTAAGTTTGGATGGTGCGAAAATTTACATTACGCATTATCCGTGTCTCCACTGTTTCAAGACTATTTGTGCGAGTGGTATTGTGGAGATTATTTATTTAGACGATTACAACAATGATCCACTGGTCGAGAGCATTGCAAAAGACACTCCGGTGACAATACGCAAATTTGTATAACACCGGAAGGTGTACCGCGTCTAAACATCAAAGACTTTACCGCATATCGTACCGAACCTTCATCAAAACGGCATCAATCTCTGGTTCACTTCCGCGAACGAAGTGAAGCAGTTTCGCCCTTTTCGTCGAGAGCAGCATTTTCTTGAGATCCTCATTTTGTTCGAATTTCGCCTTCACCGCTTTGGTGCGCTCGACCGTGTCGCGACCGCCGTAAAAGTCGGGATCCAACTTGATGTGATTCGGCCGCATTAACTGTTTTTCGAAACGCCCCGTTTTGCCGCCCGCCGCGCGCGCTTTCTTGACATCGCTCGAGATTTCGCTCCCCGAATCCAGAGAGAAGGACTCGTAAAAATCGGGGAAACCCTTTTTGAACTTGGACGCCTGGTAATAATGCTCGACCGTTTGCCACTGCTTTCCTTCCAACATAAATGGAGAGGCAAACTCGTCGTCCAGCTGGCGCCTCCAGCCGGTTATGAGTTCGAGATCTTTAAACAAGAGAGCATGTTTCACGTCGATTTTCTCGCCGCTGCCCTTGCCTGGTTTCGAGTTGGCCGAATTGATGTAAAACATGAAATGCACCGAGTCGTCGAACAGTTCGCTCATGACGGCGGCAGATTCATATGAATTATTGACCGGGTCAATGCCGAACTTGGTCTGAAAGTCGCGGAAATCGGTGACGAGATGGAAGACGCCGGCGTTTTTCTCGATGCACTTGTTGACCACGAGAGTCTTGATATAGTAAGGGACCTCGGAAAACTTCAGAATCTTCTTGTCCTTGTACGAAATCAAGTCGAAACAGTTGCCGTCGTAAGAGGCGAGAATGTAGTACTCGGGTTTTGTCACGTCGCCGCTCGCTCCGGTGCATAACATGACGCCGTCTTCGTCGCCGTCGTCGAACCGGTCCTTCGACAAAATGATGACTTTGACATTGAGCTTCTCTTCGATTTTGGACACTGCAAATTCGTCGGCCCAGTAGACGGATTCCATGAGTTTGGCGCGCAACTGTTGGAGACTGTGGACATCTTTCATGAAGCGGAATCTCTCGAGTTTGGGCTGCAAATTGGCAATGTGTTTTTGAAAAACTTTGGCGTCTTCCTTGAAGCGATTGATTTGTTCCAAGAGATTTTTATTCGTGGCGATATCATTGGTATTTTTGTAGCGTTCTTTGGTCTCGGCGATGTGTTTTTTAATAACGGCGATTTTGTGTTCATTGTCGGCGAGTTCATTGTTGAGAGAGGTGAACATGGTGGAATACGTTTCCAAGATTTGCAAGTTGGCTGCGTCGGCAACGACATTGCGCAACTTTTCGACGGTGGTTTTCTTGCCGATTTGTTTAAAGGCGTAGATAATGGTTGCGAAGAAGGAGTCGCCGTCTTTTGGTACCGCTTGTAACCGATAATTATCATTTTTCATGAACTTCTGGACCCAATTGGCGTTTGCGGTTTTGTTCTTTAGTTTGTCGGCGTCGGCCTTGGATTCTTCTTTGAGCAAGTCGGGAATATCGGCATTTACAATATCTTCGAAAAGTTCGCCAGACACAGGTTTGATTTCTTTTGATGTAGGAATATTTTTAAAATGGAGTTCAGTTACGTCTTTTACATCATCGTTGTCTTCGTTATCGTCGTCGTCGTCGTTGTCGTCATTTTTTTCTTCTTGTTTTTCTTCGACTTGTTGAGAGCCTTTTTTTAAATGTGAAGAAGAAGATGACGCGGAAGAAGTAGAAGAAGAAGACACACGATTTTCCAAAAACTCTTTGGTGACAAAATCATAGAGTAAGAGAGAACCGCCTTCCTTCACAAATTTCTCGACATCAACATTGTCATCAAGCGCATACTCAGCGATATCATCTTTCGAGAGTTCCAAGACACCAATTTGAGAGTTCATGGCGCCGTCCTTGATCAAATAAATCAAATAGTAAAATACGTCTTTACCGGTGTATGTGTATTTAATTTTTCCGGTGCCAATAAAAACGCGAGTATCCAACAAGTCGGTCTCGTATACATAGGTTGCAAAACCTTCGTCCTCAACATTCAGTTTTTTCGATTCATTGTAATTAATACCAGGCTTTATTTTCGAGTTTACCATATTTGGGTCTGATATATTATAATAAAAATAAAAAATTATGTTTATTATAGATTTTGAGTTTAACATTTATTTATTTACCAATAAGATCCATATACTTAAATTTTGTGCGACTGGACATGCCAGGTTTCTTTTGAGCAACGAGGGACTCAAATTGCGGTTTGAACCCAGCCTTGAAATCTTCGCCAAAATGGCTAAACACAATGACGAGATTTTCGGTGATTTCCTCCACCTCTTTTTGTTTATCTGCGCTCTCGACTACGGTGTTCACATGGGCGACCAAATCGCCGACAATTGTTTGGACAACGGAGGTGCTGATAAGGTCCATTTTCCCAGTCTTGGCAATCTCGCAAAAGAGGTTGGTAATATTCTTGCGATTATTATTCTTGGTGGTGAGTTCGCAAAATCCGTCATAATCGACGTTGGAATCGATGTCAACGATGTTTTGCATAGACAGCAGGTACTGATCGATGGACTCCTTGATCAGATCGCCGAAATCGAATTTGGCGTGGATTTCGACCAATACGGAGGCGTAAATCTTGGCAAACAATTTGTTGGAAATACAAACGCCAAAAAAGGTGTTGAAAATGGCGGACATTTTATCGGTGAGCTGGACGTCGTCACCGAAATCGACGAGATCGAGGATCTGCGTAATCTTCTCAATAAACACGGGAATCTTGGCTTCGAAATTCGTCGCGTTGATCTTGTTGAGCTCGGTACGAATCTCGTTGATAAGTACCTGCGTGTTGTCCAGCTCGGCGAAAACGGTGGCTTTGAATGTGGGTCGCTTCCATTCGTCCTCTTTCGCCTTGGCCTTTTTGAAAACCCGGGTGGGAGCTTGAACCTCTCGCGCTTTTTGCACGTTGCGGCTCGAAGAAGAAGAAGAAGAAGACGACGACGATGTTGTTGGAGTGGCTACACTAAACTGGTTGATGTAAGTATTTACAGTGTTTGGAGTATAGCCAACCGACGAGAACAAGGTGTTTAAAGATGCCGACACTTGATCAGGCAGCCCTACATAACCAATGCTCTCGAAGTCTCTCAAATTGTAAACACATCGAGTTGTCATCTCTTTTTTTTATATAGATTTCTAAGCCGCAAATATATTTATATTGTTTTATGATACTAATCATAAATAAAATAAGCTTAAACACACTTTGAGTATAATTTGAAAATGACTGAAATATATGATGAAACAAAAGTAGTAACCACCTGGGAGGATTGTGTGGAAAGCGACGAGTTGTTGCGCGGGATTTATGGGTACGGGTTCGAGAAGCCCAGTGTGATCCAGTCCAAGGCGATTTACCCGATTGCAAAGTGCCGCCGAGACATTGTGGCGCAGGCGCAGTCTGGAACTGGAAAGACCGGGGCGTTCACGATCGGCGCACTGTCAGTGATTGACAGCAAGGTGAACGAGACGCAGGCGATCTTTTTGGCACCGACGCACGAGTTGGCGAACCAGACGATGACAGTTTGCTCGTCGATCGGATCCCATTTGCCCAATTTTAGCGCCAAGACCTTTATTGGAGGGACTTCGGTGATGGATGACAGGATTGCAATCGAGAAACAGGTGCCGCATGCAGTAGTGGGCTGTCCGGGGCGCATATTCGACCTCATTCGCCGCCGCATTTTGGACGTGAGCAAGTTGCGAATCATAGTGATTGATGAGGCGGACGAGATGTTGTCGAAGGGATTTCAGGAGCAGATCCAGAACATTTTTCGGATGCTTCCTGTTGATGTCCAAGTCGCAATTTTCAGCGCCACACTGACCCGCGAAGTGATGGACTTGACACCAAAGTTCATGACGAACCCTGTGAAGATTGTGATGGAGCCCGACAAACTCACGTTGGCTGGCATTCGCCAATACTATTTGGCGGTGCGCAGTGACGACGACAAATTTGACGCTCTCAAGAAATTTTTCACCCTAGTGAATGTGCAAAAGTGCATGATTTACTGCAACAGCGTGCCGCGAGTGTCGCAATTGTGTGAGGCGATGCGTGCGGAAGGGTTTTCGGTCGACTGCATTCACCGCAACATGAGTCGCGGGGAGCGAGAGGAGACCTTGAAGCAGTTTCGTACAGGATCGACGCGGTTCCTCATTTCGTCCAACATTACGGCGCGCGGGATCGATGTGCAGCAGGTGAATGTTGTGATTAATTTCGACATTACGCAGGATCCGCATACTTACTTGCATCGAATTGGACGAAGTGGTCGCTGGGGAAGGAAGGGCAATGCAATCAATTTCGTGACGCCGCGGGATATTCGCACCATGAGAGACATCGAGTATTATTACCGAATTACGATCGATCCTTTGCCGGAGGACCTTAAACTTTAAAGGAAACCTAAGGTTTCCTTTTGATCCTTCCTCTTCCTTTTGATCTTTCTTCTTCCTCCTCTTCCTTTTGATCCTTTTGACCCCTCCTTTTATTTTTTTAACAACGTGCGATTTTTTTAAAATAACATGCGTTTTTTACTATATATTTAAAAATATTAAAAAACATATAATGGAAGAAACCACTTTTAAATTACCAATCGAATATTTAGACACAAAAGATGTACATAATTTGCCCGAGGTGGTTATCAACGACTTGGAGCTCGTCGACGCCGGCAGTCGTTCGCCCATGTACGACATTTTATTGACTCCTCAGCACGCATTTGCGAAATCCATGATTCAAAAGTGGAAGACAAAATTTTCCAGTGACAGTGAATTCATTAAACAGTCGCAACAAGTTTTGAAAACGGTGGTGAAACGAGAGTTCGAAAACACCGCCTCTCTCTCTGAAATTTGGAAAGACTTGCACGAAACGCCCAACTTCCACGACCGCTACAGCTTTATTGATATCAAACACTTTCAATTCGTCAATCAGCTCTCTACATTTATGGGGGTGTGGACGGTCATCAATCTGATCTCTCCACTTTTTTCAATCATGTTGCCTCTGATTCTGATTGTGGCGCCGTTCGTTCTGTTGAAAATCCAGAGAGTCCCGATTACATTCGATATTTATTGGTCAACTTTGAAGGAATTGGCCAAGAAACATGCGGTCGGGAAGGCGTTTTCGTCGATAGGCGACACCGCGACGATAAACAATTGGTTATATATTTTGTTTACTCTCGCGATGTATGCGATCCAAATGTATCAAAATGTGAAATCGTGCATGCGGTTTTATAGCAACATCAGCGTGGTGAATAAAAACCTGTTGTCTCTCAAGGAGTTTGTAAATTACTCGATCGAGAGCTTGGAAGACTTTCTCGCGAAAAATCGCGGACTCACAAAATACCGCGGATTTTGCGACGACGTGGCTCTCCACCATAGTTATCTTCTCTCGTTAAAAGAAGAATTGAGAGACGTGAAACCATTCACATTCAGCGTTTCCAAGATTTTCGAGGTAGGTTACTTGCTCAAATGTTATTATTGTTTGTTTTCGGTCCCAGAGCATAAGAAGGCATTTTCGTACGCAATGTCGTTTGAAGGTTACCGAAGCAACTTGGAAAGCATCTCTCGACATTTGAAGAGTGGCACCATCCACTTTGGAGAGATTGGTGAGAGCACGAGTTTTACAAACCAAATTTATCCAACTTTGATTGATGACCCTGTATACAACAGTGTGAATCTCAAGAAGAATTTGATCATCACGGGGCCCAATGCTTCGGGCAAGACGACGCAACTGAAAACCACCGCTATCAACATTATCTTCACACAGCAGTTTGGAGTCGGATTTTACGAGAAGTGTACACTGGCGCCCTACACACACATCCACTCTTATTTGAACATACCAGACACCAGCGGACGAGACAGTTTGTTCCAAGCAGAGGCGCGACGATGCAAAGAAATTATAGACATCATTGATCGAGAGGAGGGGCGCCACTTCTGCGTATTTGACGAATTGTTTTCGGGAACCAACGCGGAAGAGGCGACGGAGGTGTCGTTCGGATTCTTAAAGTATTTGCAAAAGTATGCGAATGTGGATTTTATTTTAACGACGCATTTTGTGAAGCTGTGTCGCAAGGTGAAGAAATCGAAGAATGCTCTCCGCATCGACAATTACAAGATGGATGCAGAATTGGTGGGGGATAACATTGTGTTTTCGTACAAGTTTGTGAGAGGCATTTCGAAAATCAAGGCGGCAAAGCTCATCCTGATGCAGATGGGATTTCCCGAAGAGGTTTACAAATAAATAAAGGAAACCTTAGGTTTCCTTTAGATCCTTCCTCTTTTTAATTTAAAAAAATTGTTTATTTGATTATATTAAAAAATTGTTTTATTATAATCAAAAAAGATAAAAGGAGGGATCATAAGGGAACTACGTTCCCTTAATGGAAAGAATTGAGTGGAATGTATCGAACTCTTCGAGAGACATACCGTGGCAAGCAATCATGGTGTTAATATCAACTGTCCGCGTACAACAAGGAATAACACCTCTCGGTGTTGTGTTGTTGCCGAGGTAGTTGCAATTGAAAAAACGGTTGTGTGCATTATGGAAACGGATGTTGTACATTTTGAGAAAGTAGCAGATGGACACATCACATGCAGGAATGTATGTAACGCAGTTGCAGGCCACACAAGTGTCGCGCCATTCTTCTTGGAAAGTATGTAACTGCGGGTAAATAGATTTAACAGTAGATTTCGTAAGAAGCATGCCGGCGCCGCCTGAGAAAAAATGGACATTCACTTCGCGAAACATGCGATTGTCTCCGTGACCACCGACCACGATGAAATCGTTCGGATCGATGTTGTTATCGCGCACATATTTTTTTAAATTGTCTACAAGTACGAAGGTGTCGGTGCCACAAAAATAGAGAAAATTGAAATCGTAGTTTTCGTAAATGTACTTTATACCTAAATATTGTTTATCGGCTGCGGACAAGTAGTCGTCGCCGACGTTTTCTAAGCGAATGTAGTTTTCGCCCACGAGAGGGCCGGACTCTCCCAAAAAGAACAAAACTTTATCTGAACTTTGGTTGTCGGGGCCTTTATGGTGGGGGCCTTCGGCCCCATCGCCCCCTTGTCTATCGACGCCTTTATGGTGGGGGCCTTCGGCCCCATCGCCCCCTTGTCTATCGACGCCTTTATGGTGGGGGCCGAAGGCCCCATCGGCGTCTTGTCTATCGACGCCTTTATGGTGGGGGCCTTCGGCCCCATCGGCGTCTTGTCCCCAGGTTTCTTCAATTTTGTGAATCTGTTTCTTGTATTTTTCAATGGTATCGCAAGCAAAAACGCAAAAGATATATTCGTGAAAAGGTTTCATTTGTTTTTATTTATACACTGAATAGTAAAACAATCTTTAATTAAAAAAACCATATAAACAACTTTTGTATAATACCTACAAGATAGAGAACATGAGTATTCCCCACAATTTAGAAAAAATGGTTACAAATCTGGCCGAGTTGAACGCGCAAATTTCCGAAATGAGAGAGATGTTCAACCAGCTCGACAAGAAGAGCAAGAAGTTGAACCACGCCATCGAGATGGTCATCAAGAAAGAACAAAAATTTTCGACCAACAAGTCGAAGAGAGATCGCAAGCCTTGTGGATTCGCAGTTTCCGCCAAGGTTACTCCCGAAATGTGTGAGTTCATGGGCAAGGAGGAGGGAACTCTGATTTCCCGAATCGAGATCACCAAGTACTTGAATTTATATATCAAGGAGCAAGGTTTGGAAAATCCCGAGAACAAGCAGATCATCGTTCCAGACGAAAAGTTGTGGAAGATTATTGGAGAGGAGGCGAGAGATGAGAAGATCACGCATTTTACCATTCAAAAGTATTTGAACAAACATTTCGTCAAATAAGGGGAACAAGCGAGAAAAAAAATAATATTTTGTATACATTATTGTATACAAAATGACGGATCTCAATCGGATTTCGGGACCAGTTTCGATGTATTATTTAAAACCAAAGGACAGTAGTAGTACATTACCATTATTTTTGTTGTTTGGTGATAGACATGGATCAGATGAGAATATGTGTTCAGATTGCACGTGTGAAGATTCAAAAAGATGTTGCCACTTGATTTCAGACAAAGAGTTTTTAAAAAAAATTGAAAAACTGGCTCGGCCAGATAGACCGATAGACTTTTATATCGAGTATTTCGCAGAAACCACGGGGGTATTCGAAAGCATACTCGACGATTTCCGGGAGCCGGAGTTTCAGACTTGCTACAAACGGACTTTAAAAAACCAAAGTAACTGCCCCGTGCCCGGCATTCGATGGCATTATAGCGATATTCGGAAGTCGTACACAAAAAACAACATTGAAAATATCTTCGACTCGTTGCAAAAGTTTACTAGATTTTGTATTGAATTGAACAAAACAAAAATTTACGAAGGTATGAACCGCGAAGATTGGTTGAATATGAATAAGTCAAGTTTGATGTACAAAAAACACACCGGTATTGATATTTCAAAAACAGAAGAAATACATAAAATCATCGATTTGATTAAAAAGTTGCAGCATTTAACAGTCAATGGGTTGGCCTATCTCGATAAGTTGGCCGAAGAGATGATTGATTTTATATTCACAAGTGAGTATCCGAGTTTGATACACAAACAGTTTAAAAAACAGGTGAAAACCAGTGTGTTCGCAGATAAAAGTTATATTATAAAGATGTATAGGGACTGTTTATTATACAGAAATTTTAAAAAATATGATTTTGACAACAAAACGTTTGACCAGCTGAAGAAATTCGACATAAAAGGGGACTACAAGCGTATGTCTGAATATCTTTTAATTACCACCGGTATATTTGTCGATTTATATATAATTTTGCGAGCCATGAAGAAGATCGAGAGTCCACCTTCTCTTTGTGTTGCTTTTCTTGGTAATGCGCATATTACAAATATTGCGGATATGTTGTTTAATACGGGTTATTATGAAGTAGAAGCGGCTGTTGACGCTGTAGATGGCTCTTCCGATGACCAAAACCGATGTTTGCAGTTTGACATATTCGATGACTTGAAAATATCTTTACAGACGTCCAAGGGTGTAAAAAAGCGTAGTAGTTCAACTCGTAAAACTAAGAAAACCTCGTCAAAATCCAAGTCGCCAAAAATATAGAAAATTGTCTCGCGAGTTTATAAGATGTTAGTCTCATATTAACGCTGCGAAGTACCAACGTCCCCACTTAATTTGTCGCGATTCTCGTCATTTAGTATCCCCAAACAGTCTGCCAAATAAAGCCGCGATTCACCAGTGGCTTTCGACAAGTTAGCAATCGTTTCAATTATGTTGATGGTATTATTTGGAAACTTGTTTTTATGAATAAATTTCATTATGCGTTTTGTATAATGATATTTGCACTTGGATGTCGACGACCTGGTCGCCACAAAAAAAGTAAAAAGAATGAAGACGAAAAAATATGCTCTCATTTTTTTATTTAATGAACATGTCTACAAATCATCTATATTTATTTCTTCGTCGTTTGCAAAGCTCACGACCGCCTCATTGCCAGATACGTCTGCAAACATGGTGCGCTTGTCGACCACATGTTCTGTGAAAACGAACCCTTCGGGTTCATCGGCTCCTCCTCCGCCTGCTTCACTGTACTCCGCATGTTTCTCGTTCGTTTTTGCCACCAAAAGCTTCACATTTGTTCCCGGCGTTATCATCAGCTCTTCGACCTCATTTCTGTCGTAAATACACATCAGCTCGCACGATTTCGGTTCTTCCTCATTCTCCCACTCGTAAATTCCTACCAACACCCACGACCCCACCTCGAAAAAATTACTCCGCTTGTTGCGCCCTTTGAATTTCCCCGGCACTCTGCACCAAATGGACTGACCAAGGCATGTATACACATTGATGCCATTTCCGAATATTTTATCTACAATCGCGTAGAGCTCGTTTTTGCCCTCAGACTTGCGGAGTACGGTATTTTTGCCGCCATTTTGGAACTTGCGTCCCTGTTTTTTCGCGTTGCCGCCGCCAGTTGTGTTTTTCACCATTTTTTAAATTTATGATCCTCGTGTATATATATAAAATAGAATCATGACAGCTTGGATGGATTTAGTAAAGAAACTTAGCAAGGAGAATCCTGGAAAGCCCCTCGGTGCAATCCTGCCTTTAGCAAAAAAGATTTACAGAGGCCAGAAGGACTCGGGGGTGAAAGATACCAAGAGAGCTCGCAAGAGTGCTCGTACGATTGTGGGCAAAAGACGCACACAAAATAAAAGAAAGATGTAAATGTATATACAAGTGAGTAAATATACATGAGCAAAATTTCAGGTCCTGTTTCCATGTATTACTTGAAACCAATTTCAAATGATATGCCATTAATTCTGTTGTTTGGGGATCACCATTTTTCGTACGACAATATGTGTGACGCAAATGACAACTCGAGTCGGCGTGCAACCACGAGTGATTCCGCGCGCCGAAAAAAAGAGGTTGAGATATATAGCCCCGGTTTTCTGAAACAGCTGGATAAACTCTCGACACCCTCTCGACCGATTGATTTTTACGTAGAATATTTCGACGATACCGACAACGGATCCTTCAACAGTCCTCTCGATAAATTCACCGAGCCCCTGTTTCAACCTTGTTACAAAAGGACTATCAAGAGAGGCAGTCAGTGTCCGGCGCCCAATATTCGCTGGCATTACAGTGATATTCGCCTCTCGAAAATGAAAAATAATATCGAGTACATCTTCGACACGCTCTACATGTTTACGCAGTTCTGCAACGACGTCGTAGAGCGCGGTAGCTACGAAGGCGTTTCTCTCGAGAGCTGGAAACAAATTTCCGACGCCATCCACAAACGCAACATGAGATTCAGCAACACACTCGTAAAACAACTGATTCGAGAGAGGCGCGACCTAAATACGCCCTACAAGATTCTGGACTTTTACAAAAAACAGACCGGCATCGACGTGGCGAAAAAAAGACAGCTGAGAGAGATCATCGAGGTCCTTCGATCGGAAAATCTTGCCGAAGAAATTGTCGAATTGATATTCGAGTACACGAATGCGACTGCCAACCAGAGTTTAATTTACAAACAGTTTATGAAGCAAGACCGTCGGCGCATCTTTGCTGACAAAGAGTTTATTATCGCTTCCGTAAAAGAGAGCCTGAGAGACAAATTGTCGGGGGCAAGATTTCCAGACAACGGTGCGTTCGCGAATTTAGATAAATTCGAGATTGAGGGTTCGGATTATAAAGACATCAATAATCTCTTATTACATGTGAACTCGACACTAGTGGATATTTACACCGTTTTGCGCATGATGAAAAAAATTGACAGACCGCCGGCTCTCTGCATTGGATATTTTGGAAACATGCACGTGTTGAATTTAGTGAATATATTGATGCGAACGGGGTATTACGTGGTGGATCAATCGGTTGAAGAGAATCGAGAGAATCGATGTTTGCCGTTCGAGATCAATTTGCGCAAAGATTTGGTAAGTGCGTCGTCGTCGTCTCAAAGAACAACTCGACGTCGTAGTTCACGAACGAAATCCAAAATGTTATCTTCGCAAAATATATATTAGAAACAAATGGAAGCAGAAAACAAACTTTTTAAAACGGAATCGATTGATGCGTTAATAAGTCTTTATGCACACTTTTTGGAAAATCAAGGATACAAAGTAAGTGTCGAGACGAAACCCGGTGTAATGAAAGGCGGTGAAAACTCGTTTGAGCTAGTTGTTCTCCGAGCTATTTTTATGGCGGTATGTTTTTATTTAGCAATAACATATTCAGGAGAATCGGGCAAAAATGTAGACGAAACACTTAAAAACGCTAAAACAAATCCTGAGGAAGTTGTTGAAGACATTATTAAAAATCATCCGGAAGACTTGGCGAAAGCCCAACAAAGGATTGAAGATTTTCAGTTTTCAGATGTTTACGCAATACAAGACGGCAGTATTGAAAATACTTTGATGTCTGTTTTGGAAAATATGAATACTGAAAAAGAAATTATAAACGCAGTTGCCGGCGTTGCAGCCGCTGCGAGTAAAAAATTGGACGATGTTGATTTTAGTTTTGGTGATGTATACGACTCTTCGGATGATAAATCTGGAAAAATTACGGTCAAACCAGTAGGAAAATATTTGGAAAAATATATAAATGAGTACACTTATGCAGCGAAAGCCAAAAATCGAGGTTCTCCGAAAACAAATCCTCTAGCTTTGTCGAATACACAGACGGCAACCGAAGAGGAGCCTGCCGTTATGGCTTCAGATGAGAAGCCTGCCGACATGGCTTCAGATGAGAAGCCTGCCGACATGGCAACCGAAGAGGATGACGAAGATCTTGTTGGAATACCTTCCGATGCGATTTCTGAAAACGATTTGAATATTAAGCCCCCTGAGCCTCCTATGCCCCCTGCGCCTCCTGCGCCTCCTGCGCCCCCTGCGCCTCCTGCGCCCCCCGCGCCGCCAACGAAAAGAATCTCTCAAGCGCAGCAAAGATATTTAGACGCTATAGCAGCATCTAAGAATAAAGGCGGGTCGAAAACTAAACGCCAAAATAAAAAGAGAGTTGAATCAAAGAGAAAGCGTGGCCAATCAAAGAGAAAGAGAGGCGGATCAAACAAACAAAAAAAAAGAACCAACAAACGCCGTTAAATACATAATAATATAAATTTTTACAAAATCTTATATCATTGTGCCAAATCTTTTACGCCCTTGGCTTACGACCAACAGGCTTAAATCCCTCATCATCCTTCTTGTAGCGATAGACGACGCTCGGCTTGTTCATGCGCACCCCATTCGACTCGCACATCAAACTTCCGCCCTTGATTCCAGACACATTCGCTACAACAAACTCGTGCTTGTTTGTCGGGTCCTTGGTCAAATCAAATTCGATATACTCTCCTTGAATCAAATATCGGAACTGGTCGTTCACAACCTTGATCGCACTGTAGTGCACGAAGACGTCCTTGCCATCTTGCTCTCCACCCTTGATTGTTACAAATCCATAGCCAGCTTTGTTGTTAAACCACTTTACACATCCAGTTGAACGATCTGAAGACATTTTGTTTTTTTTAAAGTAAATATTGCCACTGTCTTTAAATTATATTTTTCGCTTGTTATTGTATATATTGAAAAATGTTGTTCTCTCCCGGCAAAAAAATGGCGATTCTGATGCTCTTGACAATTCTTGTTCTCTCTCTTCTATTGGGCTCTCTGAGAGAAGGCATGGAAGATGCGGCGGTACAAGTTGTGAATAAGGATGCACCAAGCGTCAGCGACCCAAGCGTTTCAAGCGTTTCAAGCGTTTCAAGCAATCCAAAGAAAAGCACTCCCGACGGCATCCAGTTACCGAACCAAGAAAAGCCCGTCACGGTTGATCAAATTACCAAAATTTTAGGAAGTAATCAAGCGGTGCAACAATTGTTGAAAAAGTAAACCAAGATTATTCGGCGAAAGCGTAGACCACAAGGTACGTCGCGATGATAGTTCCCTTATTTATAATGTAGAAAAAATTTGCCGATACAATTTGTAGTCAGGCGTCTCTCCATACTCGAGAGAAGACACTTGCTCAAAAAAAGGGATCAAATATTTGTCGACATAAGTGTCTCTCAAGCCTCTCAAATATTGCCCAAGATCTCTCTTTAATCTTGCTCTCTCGAGGTTCGCAGGATGTTCTACATGATAGAGAGGCAAATCTCTGCAAAATTCAAAGAGCTCTGACTCCTTTTCAGGAGCCTTGTCTTGAGCCTTGTCTTGAGCCTTGTCTTGAGCCTTGTCAGTTGGCTGCGCCTTGTCAGTCGGCTGAGCCTTGTCAGTCGGCTGAGCCTTGTCAGTCGGCTGCGCCTTGGACCAAGGGATTTGTTTGTTAAAGAGAGAGATCATCATATACACGAGAGAAAGTAAATCATCTCTCGGCGACACGGAATGCCCCACATGCAAATTATAGCTCGCAAATTTCGGCGACCCAATCAGATGTTCACATGGCTTGTTTTCTTTGTAAACATCCTTTTCCGCATTGTAGTAGAGAGAAGAGAGCCCGAAATCAATGAGGACCGCGCGCTTTTTATCATTGACCATAAAATTGTCCGGCTTGATGTCTGAATGCACGATAAACGCGGCATGCACATTTTCCAACAGCGATATGAGCTGCACACAAATATTGAGTATTTTCAAGTGGGGATACAAATCGTTTGCCCAGATGCTCTCCACATGACTCTCGAAAGTGGCTTCAAAAAAGGTTGTGGCGATGCATGTGTTGTCCCCAAACCGACCATACCAAAAAAGTGTCGGCACGCCGTCGACACACTCTCGATTCATGTAGGCGAGAATTTTTGCCTCGTGTTTTTGCGTCTCTCGAGAGATTTTGAGAGCAACAATTTTTTCATGAATACGATGAAGACCTTTGAAGACGGTCGAGAAAGCCCCTTTGCCCAATCTCTCGATAATTTTATAGTTGTGAATGTAAATTTCGTTGCTGCTGGTCATATTATTTTGTAAACGCAATTGTAAATTAATGTGTGAGATATTTATATAATTTCTAAAGAATGGTTGTAAAAACAATAATGGAAAAGGCAGATAACTTGGTGGATGTAACAACCAAACCTCTCTACTTGATATCGTCAGGATTTGTTTTTATTGGTTATATTTTCGTGTTTTTAGGAATAAGCTACGTGTCGCCAAAATATATTCGCATAGTTAGCAACATTACGTATATTTTGATTGCGTTTTTATTGCTCTACAAGTTTAACCCATTGAGAGAAGTCAGTTCTCTCAGTTCTTATGACACCAAGTTGATTTCTCTCTCGGCGAGCTTCATTTTGTTCAACTTGGGAGTCACTGAGTATGCTCTCAAATTCTTTGATACGGTGAAAAATACGTTTCAGTAATATAAGGAAACCAAGGTGTTCAGCCCGCAAAGCGGGCCTTGAGGCGGTACGCCTCCGGCGTCTATGCCTTATGATCCTTCCTTTATTTTCAGCCTCTCTGATTTTCAAAAGTAGAGTGCCTTGAAAAAATAAAGAGTTGCAAAACTTCCTAAACTGTTTCGTTTTCTTTTCAAAGCGGTTTACAAAAATAATCATTCTCTCCATCTCTCGAATTTTGAAAAATAGAGAGCCTTGAAAAAATAAAGAGTTGCAAAACTTCCTAAACTGTTTCGTTTTCTTTTCAAAGCGGTTTACAAAAATAATCATTCTCTCCGTCTCTCGGATTTTTAAAAACAAAGGGAAGGATTTAAAGGAAACCGTCGGTTTCCTTTATGGATACCGCAATCAAAACCGACGACTTCGTCTCTGCCTACGACAAAGACAAGAATCAATATTTGGAAAACAAAACAAACAAAATCATTCGTGAAGAAATTATCAAATCTCTCGGAAGAGAGAATGAGAGACTCGCTGAAAAACTAAATGGTTACCGCTTTGTCGACGAAGTCGACCAACTACACATCGGCAAGTTTACTCGTTGGATACCCCGATACGAAAACAATCCCAAACTCGCAGTCGGCGGGTTCGTCACCAACATCGATTACACAGACAATGGAATCCTGCTCACGGTAAAAACGTGGCAACACCAAATCATGAAAGTGATTTTCGACAATTGCCTGCTTTACCAAAAGTTGTCCCCCGACGAAAAACTCATTTTGTTGGCCGCCGACTACATTAGCTCTCACGAATAAAATCTCTGTATAATATACTTTGTCACAGCACAGTATATGATAATACTATGATCAATTACGCAATGGCGCAAAAAAACAACGATGTGAAACTTTTCATGGGCGACTATTATCGAGAGAAACGCATCCGCACAAATAAAAGAGTCATTGTGTTCGATTTAGACGAAACGATCGGCCACTTTCACCACCTCCATATTATTTACAAATGCCTTGTGAAAGTACTCGATCGAGAGCTGACACAGGACGAGTTTAATCAGCTGCTTGATTTGTTCCCCGAGTTTTTTCGCACTGGTATCATGACGATTTTTGAATTCTTGTTTGAAAAAAAACGAGAGCACAGCTTGTTCAAGTTGTATATTTACACAAACAACCAATGCAGCGAAAACTGGGCGAAAATGATTGCGAACTATATCCAGTCGAAAGTGAGCGGCGACACCCCCTTCTTCGACAAGATTATTGGCGCGTTCAAAATCAAGGACAAGGTGATTGAACTGAAACGCACATCAAACACGAAAACATATTCGGACTTTGTGAGATGCGCCATGTTGCCCGAAAACACGATCGAGGCTTGTTTCATTGACAATACTTACTACGAGAAAATGTGCGAGAGCAAGGTGTACTATATTTTGCCCAAGGCGTATTTCCATTCGTTGAAAAAGGCGACAATGGTTCAGCGCGTTCTCTCCATTTTTCCTATAGAATCTCTCAGAGACATGTTGAACCGAGATATGAAGGAAAACAACCGCACAAGTATCGGGAGTGAGGTGGCAATCACAAAAAAGATTATGTATCTGGTGAGAGAGTTTCTCTCGTATCCGAGAGTGCCACATACAAACAAAACGGTGAGGCACAAACAACACACGAATCGAAAATCGCGGAGAAAAATATAACGTCGTCATAAATTTAAAAAAAAATGATCAAAATCTCGGTGAGAGAAAATAGTTTTTTTGAAGGCGATCATAAAATCGCGTCGGCTTTTCCAAAATTATTTCATGGCGATGTTGTTGGTGTGAAAAGTCTTTCTGAACTCGAGAGCTTTGTTTTGTGCGAGTCGTCCACGCGCAATACCATGTTGGCCGGAGTTCTTGTTGTTGGCAAGACATACGGACGAGCCGGTCGCCGACTTTTGTACCGATGCATTCCTGATAACTCGTTGCTACCCTCTTTCTTGGTACCCTACGACTTGCCGGCGAGTTTTCAGAAAAACTACAAGAACAAATATATAGTGTTTCGCTTCGATCACTGGGACGACGATCATCCACGGGGTGAAATAAAGCATACTCTCGGCGACGTAGACTCGAATGAAGCGTTTGAGGAATACCAATTGTGGCGACGTGGTCTGCACATTTCTCTCTCGAATTTTACGACGGTGACTCGCCAAAAAATCAAGAGTAAAGACGTAGTCGACAGTAAAGACACCTTGACCGAGTCCAGTTATATCAATCACATTTTGGAGAAAAACAGAGAGATTGAAGACTTGCGCAGCTTTCATAACAACATATTTACGATTGATCCGGAAAGCTGCACCGATTTCGACGACGCTTTTTCCGTGACATTCGAAGATCGATTTGCGACAGTCAATGTGTATATTGCAAACGTGTATTTATGGCTGGAAACGTACGCGCTTTGGGAATTTGTCAGCGACCGCGTCTCAACGATTTATTTACCAGAGCGTAAAGTGCCGATGTTGCCGCCTCTCTTGTCCGACACTCTATGTTCTTTGAAAGAAGGACACGATAGATTTGCATTCATGATGTCGATCAAGTATGATATGGATTCGAAACAGCAAGTCGGCGAACCCGTTTATAAGAATGTTTTGATTCGTATAAACAAAAATTATGTGTACGAAGATGCAAAAGGTCTTCGGAAAAATGCGGCTTACCGATGGCTACACGAAGTGGCCACGACAGAAGTGGCCACGACGGAAGACTCTCACGAAGTGGTTTCGTTTTGGATGATCAAGATGAACGCAGAGTGTGCCAAGTATCTTTCGGCAAGAGGCAAAGGAGGAATTTTTAGAGGGTCTAGCGAAAGCAGTAGCAGAAGACATCGAGTCCCTTTGCACCTCGTGGAAAAGTACGGCAAAATCCAGTACGAAAACCACGCGGTTCCACACGCACAACTTGGTCTCGATGCCTATGTCCATATCACAAGTCCGATCCGACGTCTGGTCGACATATTGAACCAAATCCTCTTTATGACGGACGTGAGCACCTTGTGCCAAGCGTTTTTCGACAAATGGGTTAATAAGCTGGACCACATCAATCGCGCAACCAAAGACATCCGACGGGTGCAGATGGACTGCGAACTCTTGGCTCTTTGTGCACGAGGATACGACCGCGAATTGGTTGGAGTCGTTTTTGACAAGGATGCCGAAGAATACACTGTCTACGTGGAAGAGCTTAAACTGGTTACGCGGATAAAAACGCACGAAACCCTTGAGGAGGGTTCGCGAGTAAACCTTAAATTATATGTGTTTAATGATGAGCATAAATTGTGTCGAAAGGTAAAACTTGCGCTTATACATAAAGCTGTCCTTTAAGTGTGTCGACAAATTGGATAACGTCTTGGTAGATAAAATCTGTGCGTGTTTTTGGTATTACAGTCATGTAGTCGATCCGTCTGTACAATCCAATAAACGGAAACATGTCTTTTGTATTTAAGGCAAGCTGTGCTGCTGGATTCGAGAGATTAGTGGCTTTAAAATCGAAAACGAGTGTTTGGACCTTTTCGTTGTAATACTTGTAGTACATGTCGTGGTGAAGACTTTTGTATATGGTTCCGATGCGTTCATACTGAGTTGGTTCGATCTTATAGTCTGGAGGCAGTGTCGAAGTGGTGGGAATAAAATCGGGCAAAGGATCGCCGGGGCCGGGCAAGTAGGGCTCGCCGATTTCTTCAAGTTTCACAGATGGGATGGAATCCATTTCTGTACTAGACTCGCTGTACAAAGTTTTTTTAACATTCCATGTTCCGGCGGTATCCGATTCACTTGCAATCACTATATCAGGACTCCCTTCAGGAGTAATCACAATTTCCCATTTTTTACTAATATTTTTACGAATCGTAACATTATTATGGTTAACATGTTTATAAGAGTCCGGATCGAGGCTTGGTGCATAAATTCCGTTTGTATAGTCGGCATTTCTACTGATTTCGTCAGAAAATCCTGTGATTTTTAGCCAATTTTTGGATGCGGGTGGCGCAGCTGTAGACGAAGTACCTGGTGACGCAGCTGTAGACGAAGTACCGGGAGCCGCAGGAGCTGTTGCTAACGCAGGAGTAGACGCAGGAGTAGACGCAGGAGTAGACGCAGGAGTAGACGCAGGAGTAGACGCAGGAGTAGCCGCAGGAGTAGCCGCAGGAGTAGCCGCAGGAGTAGCCGCAGACGTAGTACCGGGAGCAGGACCAGTAGTTACAGGAGTAGGAACAGGAGCAGCAGCTGTAGTCAAAGGTTTTTGCGGAAGACTTCCAATTTTTATAATAAAATTTGGTTTATTAGTTCCAAAATGTTCCATTTTTTTCTCGAGCAACCGAAGGTCGTCCTCAAAATCAATAAAAACATTAAATTTACGTGAAAGCACAAGAATTAACTTATGTATCGTCTCTACACATTTATCTTGAAGTATATTTGGTAAAAGTGCTGGTGTAATATTTTTTTTTTTAATGAAATTAAGTAATACATCGGTTGCAAGTTTTTTTCGTTCGTCGATTTTCATAGTACGCATTTTTTCTTGTTGCGCTTCGTCAATTTTTTCGCCGAAACGGCTCAAGATGTTATCAATATCTTGGGGGAAAATTAACCCATTTGTCATGTATGACAACTGATGACTAAGGTTTTCTCTAACAGATTCTGATTTCCATGCGGAAGAAGTTAATTTGCCCAAATATTTTCCTAAAAACCACTTATTGGATAATTCATTATCGGGGTTTATGATCGAAGCATAATTCTCCGCATCCGATTTGTTTTCTTCATAATCTAAGAAAATGCTTCCAATGGTTTTGTAGTAATAGTTGTTCATAATTGTCGTAAACTCATACTCGGGAAATGTTAAAGTAGTGTCTGTTAAGCCCTTTGTCCCTGTCGGAAATCTTAGATTGATGATTGGGTTCAAATTATTGAGAAGAAAGTACACACAAATGAGGTAATTGAAATATACGTTTTCCTTAGGATCAGTTGACACTGGTTTGGTCTCCGTCGTAAGCGGATCGAACGTGGTTTGGATCAATTCAAAGAGTCGTCGCAAGCAGTATTCTGTGTTGAGAAGCATAAATTCAAACTTTTTCATGCTTGCCTTATCTCCAAAAACGTTTGCATTAAAATCTTGGCCATATTTAAACGGCACGCAGTCGTAAATCATTTCAATGGCTGCAATAAAATACGAGAGATCGCCACTATTATTACAAAGGCCGTGTCTGGATTTGTTTCCGGTAAAAGGAGTTGCCGCAAGGTCGCGGCGCGACTGAAGGCTCAAATGTTGTTTCATAAACTCGGTAATTTTTTCCCCATCCCTAAGAGGATCGTTTGTAATAAATTGATCGACGAATTTAATGGTTTTGTTGAATTTGAGTGTTTCATCGATGTCTTCGTTCTTAAGCAAATATTTAGTTTGCAAAAAGTCGCGGTAAGTTCTTCCCTTCTTTCGATACAGAGAGATTTTGTCCTCTTCGATGTACTGCAACCGATCTCTCGACTCTCGAATTTCGACGTCGTCAAACATCATGCCGAGTTTGTAGTTGAAATAGATGAAATGATCCATTTCTTTCAATTGGCAAATTTGGCCAATGAGTTCAAAGTTTTCCACTTTGGGGATCACCTCTTTGCTTCGGATGAGAACAATGTTTTTATCGGAGGGTGTCGCCGGGATACCAGCGCCGTCCGGGATTCCGACTTTACCAATGTCCAAATAATCCTTCAGAAATTTCCAACAACTGTCGATGCTCGAACTGGTCGCCCCCACGGTGCCGGGTACAACCGCTGTTGTGCTTGTTACAATACCGGCGCTTAGAAGCGCAGTCTCGAAATCCATAATATTCTCAGTGACGTCGTCTTTATGCAGAAAGTAGTTTCTGTAAGTAATGTGGTTTAATAATTGCTTCAGTGTGCCCGAGGTGTCCTTTATGCATTCAGGGCAATACAGGCGCACGTCATACAGCAGTTGAAGCGCAGAAATGATGTGAGATTTGTCGCCCATGATGTTTGGGTAACCGTAGCGGTCGCGTCCATTTACGAAATAAGGGGGCGCATCTTTTGGCAGCGTATTGTCTCTTGCCTGTATATCCAAGACGGTTTTGATGGCAAAGAAGGGTCGAACGAGAGAGTCCTGAATTTCCTTGAGAGTGGCGGCGGTTTTGCTGGCTTCGACTTCTGGAAATTTTTCATTGAAATTGCTCTCACCCGGTGGTAGATTAAACAAGTATTTGATGTTTTGGACAATGAGTTCTTTGTTGTAGATGCGGCGATTAAAGAATGAGAACGGGTCTTGTGTCAGACCGTAGTCGCCGAACCAGTTTTTGTCGATAACGCCGGAAGTCTCGAGAGGAGTCACGTGCTCGTCGAGCAAAAGGGTGTACCAATTTTGGTTGAGTTCGAAGTAGGGTCTTGTATCGGTGGATGCGGTGATGGGTCTGGTGGCAGATTTTTGGACTTTGACACGGACATATTGCATATTTTCTTGAGGGGTTTGTGCAACATCTCTTAATACATTGTAGGGCGAATTGTCTTTGGTTGCGCTGTCAATATATTTTTTGTCGTCGCCGAGAATGTAAGTTAATGAACCAGATTGATTGTCAATTCCAACAACAAGATATTTAATGTTTTCAGAGAGTGGTGTAACGGTTGACATTATATAATTAGAAAACATAACAAATTTCTAAATATATTAGGAGTAAATCCTATATAGAAAACAAAGCATGTACGCAAGATTTTTGATGGCAACACTTCGAATTCCGGTCAGAGTAGGTGTTGACGGGGATTTGATCTTGTTGAATGAGTATTCGAAAATAGAAATTGGAGAGATGGATGGGCCAATGACGACGAAAACCAATGAAACGATTTATAGCAAAGTGATTGATTATTTGGCGAGAGAAGAAGTGCAAGAGCCCGTGAAAGAAGAAGAGCAAGAGCCCATGCAAGAAGAAGAGCAAGAGCCCGTGCAAGAAGAAGAGCAAGAGTCCATGCAAGAAGAAGAACAAGAGCCCATGCAAGAAGAAGAACAAGAGCCCGTGAGAGAAGAAGAACAAAAATATGATGAAAGAGAGCCGCCGAAATATAAATTTCCTTATATGAAAAAAAGCAAAAAACCAATAAACACAACATTTCGTGCGAAAAACAAGTCACAAAATTTTACAAAAAAGATGTATGGAATGTAGAACAAATGAGAGCATGGAATCCTATATTCAAATGAGAGCATGGGATCCTATATTCAAATGAGAGCATGGGATCCTTTATTCAAATAAGAGCATGGGATCCTTTATTCAAATGAGAGCATGGGATCCGTTATTCAAATGAGAGCATGGGATCCTTTATTCAAATGAGAGCATGGGATTATAAGGGAACGGCGAGTTCCCTTATAGCGTGTTCCCTTAATTTAGTGCCACTGAGGTCGCTGGTTCTTGTGAACTACGAGAGGATCGGGAATAAAAGTGGGCTGAGAGTCAAATAAATGAAGCTGTTTGAGTTGCCGAATATCAGGAACAATCGCGGCTTGCGGACTCACCATGTTGCAAGAACCGATTCCGCGAAGCATCGATTCGATATCGCACGAATTGTTTGCGAGGTTTGTGCGACTAACGTTGTGTTGCCCGATCAGGCCGTTTCCTGGCAAATAAGTGTTGACGGGATTGCCATATTTCAATTTATAATCGATTTGTCCCAAATTGGCGTTCTGTTCTAATTCATAGTCTCCACGCTGTGATTTATTTCGAGTGTCGGTCATTTATATTTGTTTACGAGAAAAGTTTTTTATGCAAATTTATATACGCAATGTGGGTTTCATCAAATTTGTCGCCGAGCGAGTGAAATGCGAGTAACATCTGGTGGAAGAGAGGCAAATAATCGTAGGCGAACAAAATAGTGAGACCAGTCTCGGGATTTTCGGAGATCATGAACGACGCGGCTTTTACGTAAACGGTTTGGAAGAGATGGTGGTGCTTAGTTTGAGCAAAGATCCAGTCGAGGACTTTTTCGAGCTGCGAGTCATTGTCGTCTTCGGAAACAAACCCGAAAAGTGTGCGGATGGCGTCTCTGTATTCGTCGTCGTCATTGTATGAAACAGAAGTAATGTCAAAATTGTACATTATTTATGCTAAATGAGAGGTGGAAGCTTTAATTTCTTTTCTTGTTGGTCTGTTTTCTGTTTCTATTTCTGTTGCGACGTCTCTTGTTACTCTTGCCTCCCCAGAACTGGTACCAAGGTTTTTCAGCAGGAGGAGCAGCATTAGAAGCGGCTCTCTCAACACGATTCATGGAAGCACTGGAAGCACCGGGAGTTTGCGAAGCACCTATTCCAGCAATTAAAGAAGAACTATCAAAAGGATTGTCGCTACTAGCAGCGGCATTTGATGCTTGTGTTGCGATAGCTTGAGCTCTCTCAGCTCCCTCCTGAGCGACTTGTGCAACATTTGTCGCATCGTCTCCTTCTCCTCCACCCTTGAGGATTTTCTTCTTGTAGTATTCGCTCAAGTCCTTCATTTTCTTGAGAATGTTTTTGCTACTGACACTCTTTCGTCGATTGCTACTCTTTGGCATGGTTAGTATATAATATACAAAATATATTATATGTTGGTTGCATATTGTTCAATGCATATTGTTCAAATTTTCATTTAAAAAAAGAAAAAGGGAAGGATCAAAAGAAAAAAGGAGGGATCAAAAGGCGTAGACGCCGGAGGCGTACCGCCTCAAAGCCCGAAGGGCTGAATAACGTAGTTCCCTTTATTAGTACCCCGAATTGTTGGGCAAATGAGTACGAGTGGCCGATCCACCGCGGACCCAGCCATCGAGAGCGGCCTCTTGCACTAAATATTTGGGATTAGTGATCGTATCTTTAATACTATCGATGAGAGGATACATCTGCTTGCTGGCAAAAGACTGCTCAGTGATGGTGGACACACTTTTCTTGTTGGTGATAATATCGCCCTGCTTAAGTTGGGACTCCAACACGGTATCGCAAGAGCCTCTTCCTAAATATGGGACAGTTAAGAAGGGTCGTTGCTGGAGAGACAACTTCTCTAAAGCGCGTCCACTCTCCTTGTGAACATTGAGCTTGGAATCTACATCGACAGTGAGAGCATTAATGCCGGCACTGGCGCCTCCATTGGACCCATTAAACATCATGGCGGGCTGACTCGTAGCAAACTGAACATGCTCGCTGCTGTGATTTTCGCTAAAATACGACGACAACATGTAGTTGTTGAAGCGAGTGTTCATGATAGTTTTTTGTGATTTGTCAGTATTATCGTTCCCAATTCGAGAGACGCCGTTAAAAGTATAAGGATAAATAGAAGCCATTTTTTTTATACATATACTATAGATTAATAATTATTGTACCTGGCCACGTTTTTGGCACAAGCAAACGCGTTGCCTTCTTTGCAGGAGATCATGCTTCCATAACAGAACTCGCTGAATGATTGTTGATCGTTGGGGATCGTGGTGCTCGCGGTCGAAGTGAAGGGTCGGAGAGATTGTTCGAAGACATATTCGTCGCCTAAATCCTTGAAAAGTTTCTCGGTAATGTCGGGTTGATCGGGGTTCGACTTTCTCACGAATTCCTTGGCCTGCTCGATGATTTCGAGGTTGATATTTTCGTTAAATGCGGGCGGGGCGGGTTTTCTCTGGGGATTTGTGATGTAGTCGGTGACTAAAACGTTGCCGAAAGGATTGGTTGAGTCGGGTTTTTGGAAGACGTTCATCATGTCGGTGGTTTTGTAGAGCTGTTTGGCGGGCGTTGATGAAGAGACAGAGGGCGTTGATGTGCTCTCAAACCCCTCCTCGCCCTTCTTCTTATCTTTGATTTCTTTCGCATCAACCGCCTTGGACTTGTGGAGCATGAAAATAAAAAATAGAGAGACAGCGCCGATAAACAAGATGCGAATACTCTTGGTGTACAAAAATGTCATGAGAGACAAGAGCACCACCGTGCGCGAAATGGCGTTGAGCTTTTGTTCAAAAGACATGTTCTCCACTGGGAAGAACTCGAACAAAAAGTCGTTGTTCAGCAAAATGTTTGGATTATCGCTCCAGAATGGAATAATATTTTGGATTGTTTCTTTTTCTTTTGGTTTCGGTGCACAGTCATTATTGTCATCATTACTGTTTGGTTGCATAATCAGTATATATAATAAAAGGAAACTAACTCGTGAAGAAACTTGTACTCAAATTTTGTCCTAAATATAAGTAGAAGCGTGGAGATGCGATGAGTGTGCAGACATGTGGAAATCTTGTTGGCCTTGATCGTCGTAGGTTGTTAACCCGTCTTCGATGGCGAGCATGGGGTAGACAATGCATCGCTTGCCCTCTTTCGTGATGGACCAATCTGCACTAAAAGGAGGGAAAATTTGATTTGGGTTTTTCAGAAATTCGTCGGCATAGCCATTTGCGTACTTGTCGACAATTCGTCGCGCCTGTTTTCGAGAGAGCAAATACATTTGTGTACCCCAAATGTCGCCGTAATCATAGTACCGAAAAGTGGTCGTTTCCGATGTATCGATATCTACATAAATGGAGTGTCGCAACTTGGCGAATCCGCCATTGGATTCGTGAACGAGAGGATAAGTGATGAGATAACCGAGCAACATGGTGTCCATGCCCATGACTTCGAAATCGACGAGAATCTGTTCGAGACGTGATTTGAAATCGCGGTCGATCAAGATGTCGTCTTCGCAGAAGATGCCGAATTCGCGGGAATCGTTGTCGACAAAGTCGCGGATCATGTCGAGATGGCCGTACATGCACGACCAGCACTTTTGAGTGTGGGGAATGAGACCGCGGTCGGCGATGCGGGGATCGGTCACGGGGACTCCTGGGTGTAAAATGGCGGAAACATCGGCGATGCGAAAGCGCTCGGTCATGGCCACTTTTCGTATATCGTTATTAAAATTTAAACAGTAAACTGCGCACTGGGTTGTCATTTATAATAAAGGGAACCAAGGTATTCCGCGAAAGCTTACGCCTTTAAATCCCTCAAAGGAAACCTTAGGTTTCCTTTTGATCCTTCCTCTGTATTTTCCAAAAATAAAAAGGAGGGATCATAAGGGAACCTTGGTTCCCTTAATTAACGGTGATACTTGCCGACTCTCGCGAAAGAGTCTACCATAAATATGACAAAAACGCCTAAAAACGAGTAGAGAATCAGCTCTTCGGTGATGTTGCTGGTCTTTTCCATTTGGAGATCTTCCAAAATGTGGGTGATGTGATTTAGCTTTTGCATGATGTTGCCACCGCCTTCGTCGGCGGCCGGTTTTTGGATACTGTAATACGGTTTTCCTAAAATGCCGCCCGCCTCGTAGCTTTTGTTGTAGTTGCTCAAAGCATCCATACCAAAGTCGCTTGGAACATATTCGGGCACGCCAGCGGCACGTTTCAGGAGAGGCGATTCGAACCCCTCGTGAGTTTTTGCTAAACCTGGAGAGGAAACAGGTTTGAAATCGACCAATCCATCGCCTGCCGAGGAGGATGTAATTTTGTTCAACATATCGTTTACTGTGTTTCCACGCTCTTCGTTCATAGTGATGGTCGACTTCATGGACTCGGAAACATCATTGTTATGGTCAAGAATATCGGTCCAGAATCCTCCGTCATCGTCTTCGTCATCCTCTCGTTGTTTCTTGGGTTCTTCGATCTTGGGCAGCGGGGCTCGTTGGGTTTTCCGTTTTCCAATCGAAGGTGTTCTTTTTATAGTTTGTGATGAGGTATAAGGAGAAGCAGAATTTAAGAGTGACATCTTCTGTGTAGTTATATATATATTCGAAATAATAATGAAAATAATAATCGCAAAAGAGAACCAACTTCTTATGCAATTTATTCCGGCTTTTTTGATTTTAATTTATGTGTCATACCGCCATACATTTAGAAACCTGAGTCACAGTATTTTAGGCAAATTGTTTGCAGTGATGTTAATCCTGTATTATACAAGAATGCATTTTTTATTTGGAACGATCTGTTGTTTTGTTGTAATTCTTTACTACATGTTGACAGAAGTCAAGGAGGATGAAGGGTTCGAGAGCGAGGAGGTATCGCCGCCGAAAAAGGCATTGCCGACAACAACTAAAAAAGAGAGCGTAGAGTCCTTTGTTGTAGACAAACCGAAAACGACATCATCCATCATTACGATCGATCAATTTAACGACGCGAAAGAAGAGTTTATTCGAGAGAAGTGCAAGAACGGGGTCTTGATGTATAAAGACCTTCCCGTAAAGACCGAAATGTCCGATCACGTTTACAGCGAGATCAAATTCAATAAATCAGCCAAATGCAATCCGTGTGACCGAACCTGCGACTACAATATTGTAGAAGCCAAACTCAAAACACAAGAGGCCCTTACGCCTAAACGTTCGCGAGACATGTAAAAATCTAAGAGTAACATATAAATGAAGAAGTCGTCGTCATCGTTGTTTGACGGGTTGCATGAAAAAATCACAAACCTCAACAACAGTAAAATATTTGCGGGTCTTATGATTATTACACTCAACATTGCGTCCAAATTCGTGACATTCAGATTCGGCAAGTCGACCGAGATGTATTTAAAGTACACATTTAGCAGACAAATTTTGGTATTTGCGATGGCGTGGATGGGAACTCGCGACATTTATATTGCGGCTGCGTTGACAGCAGTATTCATCTTGTTTTTCGACTTTTTGTTTAACGAAAACAGCAGCTTATGCGTTTTGCCGAACGAATTTAAAGAATATTACAAAAATATTGACGAGGACATTTCGCACGATGATTATGTGAAAGCGAAAGCAACGGTTGAGAAGTATATCGAGAAGCGCGAAGAAGATGGAAGCAAATGTGACTGTGAGAAGAAATAAATACTTTTTTCTTTTTTCTTTTTAAATAAAAAGAAAAAATATATAATTGGTTTCATTTGTCTGTATATAATATAAATGGGCGATTTAGTAAAACCAAACGAAAGTCCGCCGAATATAAATATTGGAAACACAGCGCCCGTTGCAATAACCTCTCAAGAAGCGCAAGCGCCGGCACAAGCGCAAGCACCGGTAAAAGCACCTTTGACAGAGACAAAGAGAGCAAACAGCTTTGTAAACGAAAATATTCCAATCGCGGATAAAGAATTCGAAATAAAAATAAAATACAAGAGAGAGCTAATTTTGAATATCAAAGTAAAACCATCGTACACACTTAAATTTATTAAACAATATATCGCAAAAGATAAACAAATTCCAGTTGAGCAGCAAAAATTATATTTGGACCAAAAAGAACTCTCTGACGAAACACTTGACGACGGTTCGACACCAAAAACACTTACCGACTTGGGTATCTATAAAAATAGCGAGCTCGTTCTCGAAACTCCGTCGAGACCAGACAGAGATAACCTCGAGATTGTAAAATTAAATGTTGTCATGCACACAAACAAAAATAAGAAAGAAAGTTTGACAGCAAAGCTTTTCGTATTTGACAAACCGGTAAAAGGAGAGTACCCCTTTTTGTGCACAAATGTGCAATACAACAAAGCATATTTTGACGACAAAACATTTTTCGAGATTGTGCAGACTTTTTTCAATGAAAAGGAGTTTGAGAATTTTGCTCTCTCGAGTAGTAAAATAGTTGATAAAAATGATCTTAATGCCAATATACAAGCCAATGTCATGTTTATGTTGGAAAAACTGTTTCCGATTACGTTCCCCATCAAAGATGATGTGCAAACAATAAGCAGACCCGACATGTTTAATTTCGAAAAAATGTTTCAAAAAATTCTTCGTCAAAACGATTATGTATACTTAAACATTGATCGCCCGTCAACAGTTACCCAAGTCATTTGGCTCGACACAGTTCGAAGCAATCCAGTGTATGTTCAATTGAACGATACGATGCGAAAATACAAGAAAGACCTCACCGCTTTTGTATTGGAGAAATATGCTCAGAAAGCAGAATCAGTAACCGCAACCGATTATTATAAAAAATTGAATGACGAATTGCGCGCGTTTATTTTGAGACTTAATCCATCCTACAAACCAGATAAATCATTGACCGATTTATTCTTTAGTATCAATAATATCCAAAATGGGGACAAGATCGAACAATCCGATCAAAAGCGGAAATTGCTGCAAAACATCGCACAATCGAGAGAGGTGTTGAGAAAAAAGGTTTTTGACGAAAAAATTTTAGAAGAACTCGACCGCATAGAGTCGCGATCAAATATCGATGAGAGCACAGACCGATCAATTTTGAAAGAATGGTTCACAGATTTCAAAAAAGGGAGTAAAACCGACGATGATATAAGAAGCAACTTGAAAAACTACAAGAATCATGGATCTATGTGGTGGAAACTGTATTTTATTTTTGCTGGATTGAAAAAAAACACAGCCGCCTACAATACATTTGTGGACGAATATGTCAAGAGATTTGTTTTGCAAACAAAAGACGAGAGCCGATATTGGTACAGTTCTTCGTCGAACGAGAGCCGATTTTATAAAAACTTGTCAGACTTTGATTTCCATTTTGATTTTATGAAAAAAGTGGAAGAGTTTGTGAAACAACGGCGAAAATCCATATCTCTGTCCAATATTTTTGAAGAAACCGAGGATAATTATATCATGCACATGGACAATTTTTTGTCTCTCCCGAACAACACACCGGCAACAGTAGACAAAGTGAGAGAACCCAAGAAAAAGGATGAAGACGGAAAGGAATCCAACGAATACAAGACCAAGTTTTACGAAATACAGTTGGGCGTTGCGTTGGTGGGCGGAAAAGTGCCGAATGCACCGAGCGATTTTTGGTGCGCATTCAACTCCGCAAAGCTCGCGAATGACTACAAGTTTCTCTCCAAATACGATGTTGGCGAAATCCAGTTGTATCCCTATATCGAAATACAAGAGATTGTAACTGAAAAAAAGCAACCAAAAGCACAAGAGTCGCCCCAAGAGTTCAGTACGATTTTGAATTTAAAAAAAGGGGGCGCAAGAAAGACGCGGAACAAAAGATCGTTTAAGAAAAAGACGCGCAAACGATCATTTTACAGGAATTTTAAGGAAAAAAAGTCCAACCACAATTAAGGCGATTCCAATATATTGATTTGGATCGCTGAAACGCTCGCCAAGTACAATAAAGGCCATAAGAGACTCGATAAATGCAGAGATGCCGTCCCATGCTGCATTTACCATCAGAACAGAAGACCCTTGGAGAGATTGTACCAAAAAGTAAACAACGCCGACATATCCTAAAATTCCATAGGCCAAAAAGGAGAGACCGCCTTCGTTGGCATATTTTTTGAGAGCAAAGTCTCCAAATATTTCAGTGATCGATAAAAGACCGATCGAATAGAAACTCATTTTTATAAAATAGCGTGTTAAAATTTGAACGAGAGTCCGACTTCATTGGTCTGGTTGTTTTCCCAGATGCCGGAAATTTTGAGACAATTGGTTTTCTCGTTTTGTAGAGAGCCGACTTGTTGAAATTTGGTTTTCAAAAGTTCGCCGAGTTTGTAGGTCACATTGGGCCGCACGTTTTTCTTCGTTTTTGTGTATGCGCTTAAGATATTTGTTTCGAGCTGCGCGAGAGCATTGTATGTGGTTTCATCAATTTGGGGTTTTGTGTTTGGTGTGGTTTGTTGTATAAACACATTCAAGTAAATGCCATACATGGTGAAAAATTCGTCGCAGTATAATATTTTTGTAAACACGCCGTCGAACATCATGTTTTGTCGGGTTTCGGTGAAAAATATATTGTTTGTATTTATGTTTTCTAAGTCGAGGAGTAAGTTCATTATAAAGGAAACCAAGGTTTCCTTTAAATCCTTCCTTTTTTTTTATTAAAGTAAAGGAAACCAAGTAAAGGAAACCAAGGTTTCCTTTAAATCCTTCCTTTTTTTTATTTAAAATATTCGGCGAAGCTTTGATGTGGTATACCTCCAGCGTTTCCGCCTTTAAATTCTTTCGAAACAGATAGATTTCGAAAGAAACAAATTATGTTATTATCCAATCCAAATAAAAGAAAAGGAGGGATCTTAAGGGAACGTAGTTCCCTTAATTTACATGCCAACGACTCGGAGACCACCGGCAAGACCAGTGCCGATGGCGAGGCCGGCACCCTGTCTTGAGGAAGCACCCATCGAGGGAATAAAAGTGTCTAAAACAGCGAGAGTGGCGGCGGCAGTGAGAGCAATGACGACGACCTCCTCAATCTTGAGGGATTGCTTGGGAATGACATAAGCGGCTAAAGCAACGATGATACCTTCAACGATGTACTTGATGGCTTTCTTGATGATTTCGTTAAACATTTTTGTTTTTATATACTACGCCAACAAAAAAAATAATATGGCCACGAATCAAGAAGAAAGAGAGAGAGATAGATAGGCGCTAAAAAAAAATAAATATGTTATTTCTAAAAATACTTAAACCGTTAGTTCCTTCACTTATTACTAAATGTCTGGATTCCAAAGAAAAAAGTTAGACAACGGCGCCAAAAACCCCGAGTATGTTGATTTATGTGAGGAGGATGCACAAATCCCTTCTCAAAAGTTTGTTTGCATTTCATTTATTTCCCCCGAAAAAGTGCTAAAGCAGCGCGAACATTACATGTTTGAGAAGTTTGTGCAACAATGGGATTTCAGCAAGTCCATCGAGAAGTTCGGCGAGTTTTTGAATTTCGTTTCTTTCAAGTACAAGCTAAAGTTGGATGACGTTATGGCCGATTTTAAGGATTATGTCACCGAGGAGAAAAGTCGCCTAAAGTCGTACACAGTTACCGACGATTTCAAGAATTTTATGGACAAAAATGAGGAACGAATCATCGAGGAGTTTAACAAGAAAAATGACTTCCAAACATCGGTGCGCGGAATCAAGATCCGCGGCTCATATTCCAGTCAGGCCGAGGCCGAGTTGCGCGCCAAGAAGCTCAGAGAGGCGGACCCGAATCATGATATCTTCGTAGGTCCAGTGGGCGTCTGGATGCCTTGGGACCCCGATGCTTACAAGACGGGTCGTGTCGAATTTATGGAGGAGGAATTGAACCAACTTCATCAAGAAAAGTTGAAGAATGAAGAGAAGGCCAAGCAGGAGTTCGACCAGCGTGTGAGAGATGCGAAGCGCAAGGCCATTGAGGATAATGTCAAGAAGGCGCGCGAATCGGGCAACAAGTTAACTCAGACTTTGACTGAGGACGGTGAGTTGGTTGGTGTGACCAAGACTGTGAACTTTGATGAGCGAGAGGTGGCTGAGATTAAGCCTTCTTCGGGTTTTGGAAAGGCTACTGTAACCGAAGAGTCGAGAGAAATGGAACCCAATGATTTGGAACGTGTTGATTAAACTGTCATAAATTAAATAAAAATGTCGGAACAACCACAGCCAGAGCCATCACCTCCAATTCTTGATGAGTTTTCTATCAATGAAATCAGATTTTGGTTTCTGGATACGCCGTGCACAAAGCCTATGAGTAAGATACTTGAATATTTGGCCGAATTTGAGTACGACGAAAAATATGAGTCCCCGTTCGGAGGCGAGCCGTCTTATTTTCCAGATGACTTTTTAAACAGCAAAGTGATCAATCAGGCGATTGACTATGTGTACGACCGACTAAAGTACGGTTAAAAAGTGCATTTTTTTTTAAATTTAATTTTTTAATCAAATTTAAAAATTTACTTTAATTTCTGTTTATATTAGCGTTAAAAAAAAAAGAAAGGAGGGATCATAAGGGAACCTTGGTTCCCTTAGTTCCTTTAAAAAAAGTAATACCGATTTTTTGGAGCAGCCGGCTCGGACACTTTGTTCAAGTCTTTTCGAAAAATATTGTCATCAATATCATACGTTTTGTAAAAAACGCCATCGTCTCTGTCGTGATATCTATCAATACTGTGTCGATAGAATTCCGAAGGTGCGCCGTCGAGTATCCAGTGCCGGCGTTTAATGCCCAAGTAGCGATAGTCTTTGTATATGCGACACAGTCTGAAAAAATAAAAAAATAATTCGGTGATATAGTTCACGTACTCGACCGTTTCCTCAACATATTCCTTATTGATTTTCGAGATGAGTTCGTTGTATTTTAAGAGGCGCACCTCTACATCCGAATTTTCTTTCATTGGTGTAAAGTAGATTTCTTCAAATACTGCCGCATATTGTTCCCACGCTTTTGCAGACGTGTAATTGATATTTGCCTTCTCTTTCAACTTGAAGAATGTGTTAATAATCGACAAGATGAAAGTTGACAACAGGACATAAAAAAGTTGCGACTGTGTTAAGAAATTCGAGCCCGATCCGGTCTGCCCTGCCGACAGCGCGGTAAACAAGGTAATTGTGAAATTAATCGGCGTCGAGATGTAGTTCCAAAAACCGGCGTTGAAATATTTTTTTTTTAACTGCATTCCGATCCGTAAATTGAGATTGTCTTGGACGGTCAACATGATGCCCCAAGTAGGCGACAAGTTGTCAATGATGTATTTGCTATTGATGCCGTCCGATGAAATGGTCGATGTGTCTTCTGGTTTCACAGAATTGCACAATTGGTATGTGCAATCAGCACCACCTTGCTCATAAGCCCCCGAAGGGGGCGTTTTAGATGTGCCAAGGTGTAACTGTTGCGAGAGTTGCTGCAATGTCTGAGTTTGTTCATGTAGTTGCTGGAGTGTCTGTTGATGCAATTGCATCGGTGGTTTAGACGACGACGACTCGATGTCCATACTTCCACCAAACTGAAATGTTTCGTTCGTATTACTCATTTGAACTTTCCAAACATATTATTAACGTCCAGTCGACCCAATTCCGCCTGCTCCGCGCACAGTGGGAGCCCCTAAATGTTCTTCGCGATCGACAATCTCCACATTGATCGGCATCAATCCAGGAGCGCATATTTGCACCAGTCGGTCGTGTTGTTCGACCCCATAGTATGGAATCGAGCAGTCAAACATTCCGATCAAATTGCCGCGGTAGCCCGAGTCCACGATACCGGTCGAGTTCGCCAGTCTCAAAGGTGTTTTGGAGATACTGGATCGCGGGTGCAAATAGTAACCAGTGTTGTAGCAGCGATATTGGTGTTCGTCGCCCTCGATAATCTGCGCGGAGCATTTGATTCGGTAGTCGAGTTTGTTGGCAATATCGTAATTGAAATTAACAGCAGTTGGTGCATACAAGTCGAAGCCGGCGTCGATGTGAATCGGATTATCATTCATGGCCGAATTGTGTTTGTACATGGCCTCGTAGTATTTCTCGTAAAGGTCGCGCTCCATGCGACTATCAACGAAGATGCGCAAATGCATGTAGCGTGGATAATATTTTAAAAGATTGTAATTGATGAACATGTTTTTTTTTCTATAAAGATATGTAGACAAATATCTTTATATTGATTACTTGCAGTATGTAGGGCTAAATTTATACATGATGAAAAAGAGAGGCCCGAAGAAAACTGCCATCAAAAGTCCAATAAATTTTTGAAGCATGGAGCCGGTTTTTCCGAAGCAGTAGATGGACCAAACGAGTGCGGAGAGGCCGAGCGTGATCCAGACAAACATGAATATGCCGAATATTTGTACAGTGGCGGTTTCGTCGTCAGACATGATGATGTAGTTGTATACTAAAAACAAGCATAAAAAAACAGCCCCTAAGGAAAGATCAATCAGCCGACGGGCTTCGGAGCGATAAGCCCCTTCGGGGCGAAAAGCGACGCTCCTTGCCGCCCTTAGGAAACGTAAAAAAAAGAAGGATCAAAAGGAAACATACGAAAATAATCCTAAAAAAAAGGAAGGATCATAAGGGAACCATCGGTTCTCTTATTTTTAACAAGCAATTACCTGATTTCCTTTAGCAACTGGTGTGCATATCTTCCGATATCCTATCTTTTCCTTAATAGAATAACTGGGTCCAGGCACACCGTAAGCCAAAGCGTTTGCGGTCTGTTTTCCGTACGCTGTCATGTATGTATTTGCGGATTTTGTGATCGTATCATACTTGAGACGGGTGAGTCGAGAGCTTGCATCGACGCTGCCTTGTGTCGCAAACTTGCTATTGCTCGGTTTATAATAGAGAGGCACGTAAGGAGTGCCGATGCCGGGTTTCACAGAACCAGTATAAAATTGATTTCCTTCGACACTGTTGGGGTAAGAGATGCCATAAAGCGCGGTTCGATTGGCAGGAAGCAATGTGCCATAAATATTATTGGCAGGCGTAAGGTTTGTACTTGGTTGTGTCTGGTTTCTGTTGCCGGGTGTGTTTCCTGAAATGTCGGCGGGGGGATAGTTTCCAACACTTATTCCTAAAGCACTCGGGAACTCGTTGTTCAAAATGCGAATCACTGGCACAATACTGTAATCGGGAGAGACCCATGTTGCGCCGGCAGGCAAAGTATACCGCGGTGTCGGATGGATCGCCGCATTGTTTGTTGCAAAACTCTGAATCTGAATTTTGTCCGACAATGTGTTGTACACAAAATTGAATAGAAATACCTTGGCACCATACACGGTGTCATTGTAATAATGTTTGTTGGCAATGAGGGTTGTTCTAAATAACGTATTGAGCTCGCCGAGATCGTAGTTGCCGTCCGCAATCGTAAAATCGTAAACGACTCCATCTACCCACTGGTAGCGGAAAAGGGGGCTCGCGCTTGTGCTGTGGCTCCCAATCGCAAACTTTGCGCAATGATTAATGCCACTTGGTGCATAAACGTTGGCAATGCTGGCGGGTGTTCCTGGCGTATACGAAGGGTCGCCATAGCGAACATAATTGAATTCGTTCTGCTTAACGGTGCGGTTTCGACTGGTCAAATATTCGGTATTGGATGTGTAGTAGGTGTCGTTTGACGCGCTGAATTTGCGTTTCACATTACCGCAGCTGCGCACACGGCGCTTGGCATCGGCGGATTTGCTGCAAGCGACGCGATCACAGTTGCCGACAGGTCTCTCGGTTTCGTTCTTGGTCAGATTGAAATCGATCAAGTTCGCGGTTTTTGTTGCGACGGACTTTGAGTTGGTAACGACACCGCCTGGTTGCAAAAATACGTCGCCCGTGGTGCTTGCGCGTGTGGGGCACTGTGAAATTTCGCGTCGGTAATGTTTGATTGGCGGGGGCAAAAAGAATTGTGACTTCGCACTAAATGTATTTTGGTTCATTTTCAGTCCAGCGACAATTTGGTTAAATGTTTGGCCTTTCCATGCGATATTTCGTTTTTCATTCATGTTTAATCGCGCTGACATATTTTTTTTTATATATAATGGAGAAAAATTTTCATAAATTAAATTTGAATGGATTTTGTGGAAAAGTCTCAAGATTTCGTGAAATTTGGCATTGAAACCGATATCGGAGGCAATCCGAAAAACCAGGACCATTGGTTTCAGTGGCAAAATAGCGAGAAACGTCTTTGCGTATTTGGTATCGCGGATGGTCACGGCAAATACGGAGAAGTCGTCTCGCAACTGACTTCGAAAACCATTTTGGAGACGATTGACGAAGAATTGTTGGAAACTGACACGATCGGTTTTCTACACCGTTGTTTCACAGTGTCTCATGAAAAGTTTCGCGAAATTTGTCCACCGTGGGGCGACTCGACCAGCTTGGGAGGAACCACGCTGACTGTAGTGGCCGTCGTCCATAATAAAGTTTATGTGGCGAACGTCGGCGACAGCCCTGTGTATTTGTGCACTAAGAATGCAGTGTTGAAACGGTCGATGATTCGACACGAGATTGACTTTGCAGTCGATCCCGAAATGGAGTTGTTGCACGATGACGAGGACAATGACAAGGACGACGCGTTTTGTTCAACCCTCGAACTCATTTGCGACCACTCGGCGGACAACTTGCGCGAGTTTGATCGGATACGCAAACAACATCCTTCCGAAGAACATCCGGGGTACCCCGAACTCTTGTTTTTGTACGACAATCATGCACTAAACAAAAGCAAAGACAATCCCATTTTTACAGTGGAAAGTGCCGACTGCAGCAAACCTGTGAAAAATTCCAATGGCAAATACTACAAAAATGTCTCGAAACAATGGGGCACAGTGGTCGTGGGCGCATTGCCTGGCTATTTGGCATTCACGCGATCAATTGGCGACTTTTACTGGAAGCAGTACGGCGTAACTGAACAACCCGAGATCCAGTCGTTTGATTTAAACCAGATTGCAGATATGGAAGACGATAATACCGTTTGTATCGTGGCGGTTTCCGACGGCGTCAGCGATAATTGGTTGCGCGAACATGTGGGGAAATTTGTGATGGATCCGAGTTGTCTCAATGCCGTGAGTTCACAACCCGATGTCGGAGCTCAACGCGTGGCTCTCTCGTTCATCCGTCGAAACAAAATCTACGGTCAAAGAAACTTTGGAAACAACACGGACAATGCGACTGCAAATATTGCGTACATAAATCTCAAGAAATAATTTTTTTTTTAAATTAAAATAAATAATTTTTTAAATTAAAAAAAACATACATTACATTACATTACTGGGTAAGAGCCTTCCATCAATAAACCACACTGTCCCGCACCATTATTGTAAGGTTTTCCAGTGGCAGGGTCGTTGCCCTTTCCAATATACATGTAACCATTTTGGCCCCAAGAGAGTCCCCAACTGTTGCGCAAAATATAGTAATCACTTGTGTATCCAACCAAAGCAACAGCATGATCGAGATTTGTGCCGCAGCTTCCAGTAAACACTCCAGATTTATAAAGTTGAAAAACAGGCTGGTCTGCTTCAATGGCTACCGAAACCATGGTCTGAGAGATTGCCGACATCATATCAGCGTCAGAGTTGGACTTCACGTTGACAACTCCAGAAACCTTTGAGCCAGATACTTCAGAGCACGTCTTCTGGCATGTTCCGGTTGTTTTGGTTGTTCCCGAGACGTAAGGATAAGCGGACTCTTTGCATAATCCGCCGTTTCCACCAACCCACTTGAATGTAGGCGCAATTTGGCCTCCATTGACCCCCATATTGGGGCCTCCATTTTTCAAGGTGGAGCAATCGACAATTTGCTGTTCGGACATTTTTGTCAAAACGCCCGACTTGATAGCTAAAGCGGTTTCGATCGCAGCGGTAGTACTGAACGAATAGCAAGTGCCTGCTTGTCCCTGATCTTGAACAGGCGAAACGACGCCTTTAGAACGCCAATCGACCGATGCGGGGGCAGAAACGTCGTTGACAAAAGAACCGCGCAGAGAGGGAGTGAAAATCTCGTTGTTGGTTCGGAAATGCATCAAGTCCGCGAACTCCTTCGAGTTCATCCCTGAAAATGCATTGTGTCCGAGAGTGTATGAGAGATTTTGTGCATTCACCGACTCAATGATCTTGTCGTTTTCTTTCCAGTTGGTAAAAAGATGCAAGAACGCGCCGTCCTCCTCTGGAATTTCGATCTGGTGCTTCTGCGCCCACTCGTGGAAACGCTCGAGAGACGCGTTGCTGCTTACAATAAACAAACTTGCTAAAAGTAAAAGATTTGCAAACATGAGTTTGTATATATGAGGTAAACAAAAAAAAATCTTTATGTAATTATAATATATACATACAACAACAACAATGGTTTTTGTGAATCAAGGGACATACGGGTGCGTATACAGACCACCATTGAAATGTAAAAACAAGAAAAAAACCTCCAAAAATATGATATCGAAACTGATGGTCGCCGACGAGGCGAAAGCGGAAGCGGACGAGTATAAAATCCTCGAGCGCATTGATAGTAAAAACCGGTACTATCCAGGCCCGCCCGAACAGTGCGACGTCAATCCCAACGACAAGACTATTTCCGAAAACGACTGCTCTCTACTTGAGGAAACGCCCGATCTCAACGATTACAGCATACTCATGTACAAAGACGGTGGCGTCGATTTGGACGACTTTGTCGAAGAACATTTAGATGATTATCTGAAAAAGAACAAGCAGAGACAGACCGACCTTTTCTGGCTGAACGCACACAATTTGTTCAAAGGTCTTCGTTTGTATATTGTCAACAACTTTTTGCACCACGACATCAAGCCGTCCAATATCGTTTTCAACCCCAAAACTTACACATTCAATTACATCGATTTTGGCCTCTCTGTTATCAAGAACGATTTAGTCAAGGACATTTTGAACAAGAGAGACTACGAATCCTTCCACTGGTCGTATCCTCTCGAACTCGGCTTTACCAATTTTAAAAAGGATTTTTATTTCCCAACTCTCACCAAAGCTAAAATGGACAAAGTCGAGAAAGACTTTATTCGTTTGTTCACCAGCGAAGACGAGAGTAAAAACGACTACAAAATCAAGCCCAAGAGATACACACACACAACTTTTCGTTATATGATTAACCAACTCAAGGGTGACGTGAATCCAGAAGCAGTCGTGAAAGCGTGTATGAACGGAATTCGAAAATATAGAGAGACGTCGGATTTTGAGACATTCGTGAACGACACTGTCCCCTATTTGGATATTTATGCGCTTGGATTTACTCTCAACCACGTTTTGAATTATTTCCATGCCAAAGAGGCCATTTCGGGCGAAGCCTATGCCCGTTTCTCTGCACTTTTCGAGTCGATGTTTGAGTTTGACTTTACCAAGAGGTTTAAGGATATTGATGCGATCATGGCCGAGTACGAAGATATTTTAAAAGTAACCGGCGTTTTGAGCAGATTACACAAAAAGTTTGTAAACCACGAAGTTGCCAAGTCTCCGTCAAAAACCTCGAAAAAAAAAGGTGGAGCCAACAATAAGAAAACGATCCGACCAAGATCATAAAACAATGTCTTTTTTTTACGCTGTGAAAAAAGGACATAGACCAGAGATTTATAACAGTTGGGACGAGTGCCAAAAACAAATTGTGGGATTTAGCGGCGCCGAGTTTAAAAAATTCAAAACAATGGAGGAAGCACGCGTTTTTATTGCAGAGCCTCCGGTTTCTTCTTCTTCGTCGATATCATCTTTAGACGGCCTCTCCTTCGAACAACAATACGCTTTTCGTAAATTTAAGAAGGGCCACAATTTGTTTATTACAGGCCCAGGCGGGACCGGGAAATCACATCTCATCAAAACAATCAAAGCAGAATGCGAGAACCACGGAGTCAAACATGCCGTGTGTGCTCTCACCGGGTGCGCCGCCGTTTTGCTCAACTGCTGTGCAAAAACCATTCATTCGTGGAGCGGGATCGGCCTTGGTGCAGGCGAAATCCACGAAATTGTCGGCAAAGTTCTGAAAAACCGCCGCGCAAGCACCAACTGGAAAACTACGCGAGTCTTAATTGTCGACGAAGTCTCGATGCTCTCCATGAAGTTATTTGACGTTTTGAACAGAGTCGGACAAACCGTGCGCAAAAATTTTGGGATGCCTTTCGGTGGCATTCAATTGGTATTTATTGGCGACTTTTTCCAGTTGCCGCCCGTAGGGCGGTTCACCGAGCCAGAGACAACCATGTTTTGTTTTCAGTCGGCCGCGTGGGGCGCCACGTTTTCCAAAGAAAACCACATCCAGCTCAAGACGCTTTACAGACAAAAGGACCCTACATACATCAAGGTGCTCGACGAAGTCCGCCAGGGCGTCATTTCACCGGAATCTGTCGAAATTTTGAACAAGCGAACTTTGGTGAAGCCGGACGTGACGCCGACGAAACTGTTTCCGATCAATTCCGACGCGGAACGCGTGAACCAAATCATGTATATGAAAATTCAGGAACAAGAGCATGTGTTTGGATTAAAGCGGAAGTACGGGTTGCGAACTTTTGTGGAAATCGGAACGCCGATTCAGCCCGCGGTGATTCAGCGGTGCCAAGAGTTGACAAAAGAAGATGTGGAGCATCAACTGGATTTATTTACAGAGGGGTGCAAGCTGACACCCGAGCTGCGTTTAAAAAAAGGCGCGTTCGTCATGTGTTTGGCGAACTTGGATGTCGATGGCGGAATTTGCAACGGGTCGCAAGGTGTTGTTGTGGACTTTGTGCCGTGTCTCGACGCGGTGTGTCCAGTCGTGCGGTTCCTCAATGGAATTCAAATGCGAATCATGCCGAAGATGTATCAACATGGCGACTATCCGACATTTGGGGTCGAGCAGATACCGCTACGACTTGCGTGGGCGTTTACAATTCACAAGTCCCAAGGGATCACATTGGACATTGCCGAGATGGATTTGGGGTCGAATGTGTTTGAGTATGGTCAGAGTTATGTTGGTTTAAGTAGAGTTCGAAACTTGGAGGGACTCTATTTAAGTAATTTTAATCCTCGGAAAATCAAGACAAATCCGACAGTGGCCGAATTTTATCAGACGATTCCTGAAGTGCCAAACGCTTTGGGTGGTGGATTCAGCGAAGCCTTAAGTGAAGCAAGCGAAGCACCGTTGAGCGAAGCACCGTTGAGCGAAGCACCGTTGAGCGAAGCACCGTTGAGCGAAGCACCGTTGAGCGAAGCACGGTCAAGCGAAGCACAGTCAAGTGAAACCTCAAACGAAGGAGAAACAAAAAAAGTTCAAGATTTTACAAAATATGCATATGTAGATTCTTCAATTAAAATTATTAAGCTTTAACGTAAATAATTCACAATATATGTGGTGGTTGCAAACAAAATCGCACCCCACAGCGTATCCATGACACCAATTGCAATGTCGTAATTTTTCAACATGGCATAATTTGTAAAATCAAACGTGCCGTAAATGACTAAACCAAGAAGGCCCGCCTCCCACGCTGAACGCCCCGGCTTGATAATAAAATAATACAGTCCAATAATCAAAAGTAAGTAGACGACCGCCGCACCGCCAAAACGGATTTGCATCGCGGTTCTCTGAATTTTCGCCACCATTTGGCCAAATAGAGAGCCTGTCATGTACAAATACACGGAATCCAACGCAAGCATTGTCAATAAAATCATAATTATGACCATCATTTCGTATTATGTATACTATATGTTTAGCGAAAAAAAACTGTATGACGAATATATATACACCATGTATTCAAATTCATCATCCGGATTAATTGAAGGCGTCCACCGTAACCTTGTTGTGGGACAGTTTGAACGCCTGGATGAAATCAATAACCGAATCAAAAGCAGACAATTCTCCGATTATCCTCTCGAACCCAATTTTTCGCCAAGACCCGTCTCAACCAAATACAGTTTGTTGCCTATTATGGCCAAGAACTCGAACCCCGAGCCCAAGGTCCGAATCCAACCGCAGCTCGAGCACATTGTAGGGCTCAATTTCAATCCAGCCACGCGCAACGGGCCCTACAAGACATACGCGCGCAACATTGACACCGAAACCGTGTTGAGAAACCAGACCATGGCTCTCCAAAAGTCGTCTCAAAGCGTGTACGTACCGAGCAGCGAGAGTGATTTGTACAAGGTCACGGTTGAGTCGTCGCGACTGGTCGAGCAGCCCTACAAACACTTGTTCGACGCGCCGTCCTTCTCTCAAGGCGTCCACCCAAACCTTCGCAACACTTCGATCGGCAAGGACCGTTTTTTCAACAGCACTCGAACACAATTGAGACAGCCTGTGAATAAATAAATGTTTTAATATTATAAATGACGACCATTCATAATATTCTTATATATTTACTCGTTGCAGCGGTTGGTCTATTACTATTTAGGAAATTTTTCGACACGATGATAGGGAAAGAAGGGTTCGCGCAATCGGAAAAATTCATTTTGAAAAAGGACGCCGACTCCTACGACACATTTTATGCGCAAATCTACGACAGTATTCATTTGCCCGATCCTGAGAAGGAGTTGGACGCCATTTTGAAAATTGTCGAGCCGGACAAAAACAGTGTGATTTTGGAGGTTGGGTCTGGCACAGGGTCTGCTCTCGACGCCTTGACAAAATCGGGCGCCAAATGTGTGGGTGTTGACAAGTCGGATGCGATGATCGCGGTGGCAAAAGAAAAGTACGGCAACGCGCTTCCTTTAAAAAAGGGCGACGTTACTGATCCGATTTTATTCGAGAGAAACCAGTTCTCTCACATTTTATGTCTCGACGCGACGATTTACGAAATCCAAAACAGACACACATTTTTCACAAATTGCAGATATTGGTTGCATCATGGCGGATTTCTCGTTTTGCATCTGGTGGACAAACACCGGTTCAACACAGTTGTAAAAGCGGGCCGACCCACGTTTATTGACAATCCGCAAAAATATGTTGGAGAGCACATTACAAAGACCGAAGTCGATTTCCACGATTTCACGTATCTCTCGAAATACAATATCAACATAAACAGTCCATGCACCTTTGTGGAAACGTTTACCGATGGAACCACCCAGCATATTCGCCAAAACGAGAGGACTTTATACATGGACGCCGACGATGAGATTTTGAAAACCGCGATGAAATGTGGCTTCTCTCAACATGCGAAAATCAACATGGCGTCGGTGAATGACGATGAGCACCAAAATATTTATATCTTGTCGTAATCAAAGGATGCATAGATGTCTCTCATATCTCTAAGATCTCTGTCGTGTTCGCTGCTGTCTTTCAAATCCTCGTTGCTTGGCACACTGCCATTTAAAATTTGGAAGAAATCGGGTGTGATCTCGGGGATTTGCGGGATACCAATCTTGTACAACTCGTCGATAACCATTTGCTGAAATTTTGCAAACAGAGAGAAGCGGTCGCTCAAAGTATCGATAACCTTTTTGCGGAACTTTGCGAATTCGTCTTCGGAATTGAGATCCAACTTTTTCAAGATGCCTTGGAGTTTTTGTTTTAGATGGTAGCGGTCGTTTCCACTCTCTAAATTCTTGATGCAGTCTTCTTCGTCGCACTTGCGGAGTCCATGACTTAGGGCGCGGGCCAGGGCGGCAAACTCGGGCGAATCTCTCTTGTATCCCTTTGCAATCAGATCGTTTCTTACAGGATCCGGCAAACTGTCGAATATTTCTTCTGGTGCCATTTTTAACAAATCGGGTTTTTTCGAAAAAACATCCATGAGAGATTTCAAGAAACCCTTCTCTCTCATTTTCTGAAAACTCTCGACCAAGGCTTTGAATGCTTCGTTGACAGCGTATTGAATTCCACCGAAAGTTATGAAAACAGCACCGGCAGTGTATGTTGCAGCCGTTTTTACAGTTAAATATCCATATTTTTTGAAAGCTTGAAAAATTCTGTACGGCATGCTGCCGAAATATAAATCTGCTCTTTTGCGCTTCATTTCATCTGTTTCATCTTTACTTGGCGGACCCATGATTTCAACTTGTTCTTGAAGCCACTTAATTGCTTCCATGAGAGAATCTTTTGCAGATGTTGCTGATTCCACGGCAGAAGTCATTACAGTTTCTGCTAATGTGGGCTTTGGTGCCGGGGGTACATATGTTGCTAGTTCGATTCTGTCTTTTATATTTGGAAATAATTTAGTCTGACGTTTAAATATCACTGCCATTGCGTATTACTATATATTTATAAAAAATTAGACCGCTTAAACTATTTTTTTTTTATAAATATGGAATATAATTAAATCTCGAATTCTCGTAAATAGTTGCGAGAAAGGTGTCCTTGTAGCCTTCTACGTAGACGGTGTCTCCGTTATAGAGCTCGTCACATCCGTACTCTCCGGTGCAACTTTTTCCATTCTTACTCACGGGTAATTTTGTGTTGATATTGCCAGTGTTTGAAAAAGTGTAATATTGAAACTTGTCTCTCTGGAGGCGGCGACCCATGAGAGGCAGAATCAAATTCTCTTCGGACTTGGTTAAAATGCCGATTTGCGTAAAATCGGGCGACGGACCGCGCGTCTCAATATTTACAGGAACTCGATTCGGGACCATTGACATTATGGCGTTTTGTGGAGGGGTTACTAAAACATTGTTGTTATTGCTGTTTCCGCCTAAATCTTGGGAAACTACGACGACTTTCGGATTGAGAGTGGCGTGATATAGATAAACTAAAACGATCAAAATGAATATCAATAAAAACAGCGTCATGTTTTCGATACAAAATACGCCGGGAATACATTTTTTGCCCATCTTTTATATATATATATTTTGCCCTACTTTATTTAAAAAGCAGTTTTTGCCCTGCTTTTTTTAAAAAAGTAGTTTTTGCCCTACTTTTTGTTAAAAAGTAGTTAAAAAAGTAGTTTTTGCCCTACTTTTTGTTAAAAAGTAGTTTAACACAAATAACATTTTTTAATAATGGACCGAGGATAGCCAAATTTTTGGTACTTATTGATAAATTTCCACAACTGTTGGCCAGCCTTTTTGAGCCCGAAGATCGACGCAAAAATGTTCCATACAACGAAATACATGCCAACAATCATATCGATAATATAAAAGAGGATACAGTCCCCCAAGTTTTTGATTTTGTTGATGCCACATTTGAAGTAATTGATAATTTTATTAATTGGCTTCATCATTTTGTCGAAGAAACGTTTTACAGGATCGGCCTTCTTTTTCGGTTTCTTCTTTGTTTTTGTATTTGATTTGGCTTGAGGTGGCGGGGGAGAATCACCAGTTGCAAAGTCCATGGATATATATATACTATACAAATGAAACTTGTTCTCTCTGTTTAACAAAAATACAAGTCTCTGTAAAAAGTCCACGAAACTAAAACACTTTGCAAAAATTATTTTACAAAGTGTTTTTATTTTTATAAAATCGAGAGATTGAGAGCCTGAAAATAAATCTCTTGTTCTCTGTGTTTTACAAAAATACAAACCTCTTTAAAATGTCCACAAAACTAGAACATATTAAAAGGAAGGATCAAAAGGAAACCTTGGTTTCCTTTATCGGAACTCAGCAAACGCCATCTTGTTCATGTTTTGGAAACCATCGGTCTTCTTGGTTTTGAACATGCTCTCTGCTTTATCAAGGAGAGGCTGCAGCTGATTCATCTTCTTCATAAGCTCGTTTTGCATCTTCAATAGTTCGCCGGTTTGGTCCTCCTTCTTGGTTGTCATGGATTCGGGGGTTTTTTGTTCTTCTTCAGGAGCATCCTCTTCTTCGGTTGCATCTTCTTCTTCTTCTTCCTCTCCATCAACACCCTCTTCGAATCCTTCCTCTTCCTCTTCCTCCTCTCCTTTATCCTCCGCCATGCCCTCCGAGAATCGATTTCCATAAGTCACCAAATGAGTGACCGCGATGGACATCACAAGAATCACAAGCATGTTTTTACTAAAGAATGACGTCAAAAAGCCGACAATAAAGAAAATGGACACCGCCATCAAGTTGCCTCTCTGGTAGAAATTCATCACATCAAAGAGAGACACAACAAAAATAAAATACAAAATCCACTTGTTGTTCAGCATTCTTCCGGACGATGAAGGAATCAAGCTCAACATTTTGTAATAGAGTTTTTGAAGCATGTATAATATCTGGTTCATGGAATTATAATTTATGGATAGAAAACATTTGTTCGATTAACATATATAAAAAATAAAGTCGATTTAAAAAAAAATGCCGAATCATAGTACGAAAAAAAAGAGGACCCAACAGTCCAATATCACTATCGACGAAAAACATACACAAATGTTGAATGAATTTAACAAAGTGGACGTGGATACAATCCCGCAACTCGAGAGCACGAGAGCTATCCTAAAAAAACAGCTTCATGCTCTCGACGAAAATGATATCGACCAACGAATGGAAATTAAAGATAAAATCCGCGATGTCACGGAACAGCTAAAGAAGTATCGGTCGATGAAGAATGAATATTTGTTAAACAATGTCTCTTATATTTTCAACTACTTTGAAGAGAAAAAGAAGATTTCCGCCGGCGGAGAGATGGGGAACAAAAACATTTTGAACTCGTTCTTCAAAATCAAGTCCGAGACCGATGTGGCGAGCAACCCCAAATACCAAACCTCGAAAAACTTTTACAACAATTACTGGAAGAATGTCAACAAGGATTATGTGAATATGATGGACCACAGCACTTGTTTCGACGTTTGTCAGAAGTGCTCGACGGGAGAGCTGATTCCACAGGACGAAGAGGGTATCATGATTTGCAACAACAATCGGTGCGGAACGTATGTGCAGTACATCGTCGACAATGAAAAGCCGGTGTACAAGGAGCCGCCGAACGAGGTCACTTACAACGCATATGTGCGTCTGAACCATTTCAAGGAGATTTTATCGCAGTTTCAGGCGAAAGAGACGACGCAGATTCCGACCCATGTGATCGAGGCGATTCGGGGGCGTATCAAGAAGGAGAGGATCCAAGACATGGTTACCGAAATCAATTACGAAAAGATGCGAGAGATTTTGAAGAAGCTGGGGTTCAACCGGTATTTCGAACACATTCAGTATATCAATTCGATCTTTGGCATCAAGCCGCCAGTGATGAGCGACGAGCTGCAGGACACATTGTGCATTTTGTTTATAGAGATCCAAGAGCCTTGGGCGATCCACTGCCCAATTTACAGGACGAATTTTTTCAACTGCACGTACACATTGTATCAGTTGTGCGTGTTGCTGAATCAGACGCAGTATTTGCCGTACATTCCGATGATGAAAGATCGAGAGAAGCAGTTGGAGCAGGACATGGTTTGGAAGAAGGTGTGTGAGACGCTGGATTGGGAGTTTGTGCCGACCGTGTAAATGGGGTGCAACTAAGTAGCAAAACAGTTGATTATTTTAAAGAATTATCAACTGTTTTTCGTTTTCTTTTACAAAGTTAAAGATTTATATTTTTTGTTTCTTACGACTTCCCTTGCTACTGCTCTTGTTGCTCCTCTTTATGCCACTGCTATTTGACTTCTTACTACTTTTACGTTTTTCTTTTTTTGGCGATTTTTCACTGGCAACATCATCAACCTCTAAAATATGAAAATCCTTACACACCTCATCATAATACTTATTATAATGTGGGGTTTCCATTTTGATATTTATAGGATCGGTTGGATCGTATTTTGGCAAGTAAGCCTCGTAAACTGTAATTTGTTTTGTCTCGGTACTAGTTATTAATCTTTCTTTTTCACCCAATTTTTTGAAAAACAGTCCACGTGGCAACAAAATTTCTTTTTCGCCATCGGAAATAAACAAAACCAAATATGGTGTTCCTGGACGAATTTTTATTTCCATAAAATTTTTATGAAACACAGTAATAACGCGCGGGTCTGTTGTTGTTGAAATAAATGAAGGATTATGTGTTGATAGTAATGGAAGGCCTCCACGAAAAACTGTAATAATATCTTTCGATCGTGGTGCGACATTTATAAAGACACTATCCAAGTTTTTTATGTGTTTTTCCAAATCAATTACCTCAGATATTTTTAAATAATTGCTCGGGTCTCTCCTAGATATTTCATATAAACATCTGGCGTCGTTCCCACATATTGCATTAAAATAGTTTTTGTCACCTGTAAATTTATAATGCAACAAACCATTTATTTTTCGGAAATCTTCGCCTTTGTATGTTTTCATTGATTTAAATTGTAACTTATTCGGTCCCGTAAAAAATTCTCGTTTCAAAGACCGGTACACAGTATTTTCGTAGGGTTTATTAAAATTTGACATACTCAATTTATCATACATTCCACTTTCATTTATGAGTTCGGATATCTGGAGATTTGAATAAAAATCCGGATTATGAAGTGTTGAATTGACTCCAATAAAACTCATTTTGTTTTTGGTTTTTTTTAAAACAATGTATTGCTTTCCCTTATTATAAAAATTTTCAATTTCATCCTGTAAAACCATTGCATTACTTTTAAAAAATCCAAACGATGAAGTGCTTAAATATTTTTGAAATTTTTTTTTAAAATCTTCTTCTGTTTCGTTTTCAAATTTTTTAATTTTATTATATTTTTTATTGAAGTCATTGTCAGTATAATTAACTCTGTATTCCCAAATATCAAATATTTTTTTCACTTCTTCAAATGGTAATTTTTCTAAACCCTTCATATCATACCAATCTGACACACCCAAACCATTAAAAAATTTGAGTATTTCTTCTTCAGTCAACATTTCATCGTTGTCTGTATCAAGTTCTTTCAATTTTGCGTCGATCGCAGATTCATTTTCTTTTAAAAAGTTTCTTTCTGTATTATATTCTGTGGCATCTACAAAAACGCATGGAACAAAAACTGCGTCACTATCTGGTTTCTTTACATATTTCTGATACCTTTTGAAATCGAAACCGACTTTTTTACCGTCATACTCAATAATTATGTTATTACTGTTACGTAAAAATACCTTTTCAGTAACCATTTCATTATTTTCAACATCAAGAACCATACTACTCATCTTAATATAAACTAATCTAAGATTTTTTCTTTGTCGCAACCATTTATAACCACATTTTCTCTTTTATGAATTATAGGTAAAAACATTTTGACAAAGATGTTAAGTATATGGGACATGCTGGAATATTTGCTGTCGCTCCCAAATATATAAAACCTGTGCCGACCGTCTAGTTGTATATTTGTTTTAATATTATATTTTTGCTACCATTATGACCGCTTATATGGTCTTGATGAATAGTAGAGGTTTCATTGTATCCGTAAATAAACATTGGATATTTATATGTGTACGTAACTGTTGAATTAATTAAATAGTCATCTGCTGGATGTTTTATATTTTGATTTAATACATGTTTGGTTGTGTAATTCAATATTTTTTTTGCACCATTTTGGTTAATTATATATGCTCCAGTGGAGAATAAATTGCCTGTATTTTTTGTATATATTTTTTTGGGTACCATGTTTGAAATGAGATAACACAATTGAATTGTTTCCCAATCGTTCGGCGCGTTATCCATGATTTGTTGAACAGATTTTTTCCAATAGGGTTTAAACTCGAGTGTCATGTCGTCTTCCATGATGAGCGCGGTTTCATCATTTGACTCTGAAAATTGTTTGATTGTATTGAGGTGCGATAATAAGCAAGCATATTCAACTTTTGTAAATTTATCGGGGTGCATTCCTTCAAAGTTTGTTTGCAATATTTTGTCAATATTTGATGCCTTCCCATCAACTGCTGAAATACGGACAATTTTTTTCCCTTTGAAAATGGGATCTTTAAACATTTGCTCCATTCGTTGGCGCCGATCATGTGACCGATCCAAATTGATCCAATAAATCACATCAATGCCATCTAAATAATCTTTTTTTGTTTTATTTGTAAAACCGTCTTTCTTTGTGCGTGTGTAAAATAAAAAAAATATTGATATTATTACTAAAACGATTATTAAAGTATACATTTATTTACAAATACACACAATATATATAATGCAGGACATTATATAAATTTACAAAAAATAAAAAAAAGGAAGGGTTAAAGGGGAACTACGTTCCCCTTACGTACTTCGTACCACGCAAAGTGAGCTCAGTGACGTTGTTCAAATTCAACATGCGATCCGCCATCTCACCCTTGGCAAGCAAATCCGCATCGACGAATTTCACCATACCCGTGTCAGTCTGCTGAATATCCATGTCGCCATCGGACCGCTTTATGTAGCCACGCATGATGCGGTATTCGCCTTTTTGCACGCGTTCCACCAAACTCTTATACGCTTTGAGTTTCTCCTCCTCGGTGGCGCCCGAGGTCTCAATCATCTTGGTACCTTCCATCATCAGCTGCGCCAGCGATTTGCTGTCGGGAGACTTTGTGAAGTTGACCTTGCACAAAGAATCGCCGACATCGTTTATGATCTTGGAGGCGAGCTGGGTCTTCGTGAGTGTCTCTACATTCGTGTAGAGGTCAGCAGTCCAACACTGCTTGCGGATAAGGTCTTGGCCGAGGTTCCAGTCGGAGTCGATTTTGCGGTCGAAGAGCTCCTGGTTGCGGACCTTGCCGGAGGATGCGTCCAAGACGACGAGTCGGGCGGGGCGATCGAGCAACATGCCGTCTTTGATTTTAGAGGGGTCGCATCGGTCGTCTTTGCCCATTTTCACTTGGCAGTCGAAAGGGTCTTCGGGTTTCTGGATTTCCAAGAATTTTGCAAATTCTTGTTTCCAAGAGGTTTCGGGTACTACCGCGGATGCGGAAGCAGAGGCGGAAGAGGCAGAAGCTGTTTTCGAACGCTTTCTCTTGGGCTCGACCTCAATCTCAACTGGTGCTTGAGTGGGAGCGGGTTCGGGCGCTTGTGCGGAGTTTGTTTTTTTTGGTTGTCTTGGCATTTCTTTTCTTGAGGGGGGGTTTTTTTATGATTCTGCGCGTAAACCTCTTGAACCCGCCTTTCTTTTCTAAAAATTTGTTAATAGCATAAACAACCATGTTTTCATTATAAGCTGTAACCGTGATTAATTGATATTTTTCGTCGAACAAAGGCATTCCAAGAACTGTTTCTGTGGCATTGTCAATATTATTACCTTTTGCAACTGAGGCGTAAATATCTTGTAAAAACTGTAAATAACTGTATTCTATGTATTTAGATGAAAACATTCCTTCGACTTTTTTATAGACTTGCTTCGAAAATAGTATGCGTTTATATGCTTTTAAAATAATACTGAATTTTGCTTTATCTGTATCGGATAATTTTACTTCAAACAACTGGTAATTCACAATAAAATTTATAGTTTCCAGCTCGTCGTCGTTAAGACACTGGCTCAAAATGTTACTAATAAATTGGAACAAAACTGTTTCTGACTTTGTAACATCGCTCTCGTTTATTGGGTCAAATTTTCGTTGACAATTCTTGTCTGTCGCATTACTCAAATTTTGTACATAAAATGTGTCCAATGCAGTAAATGCATTTGTGTTTCGGAATAATTTATAAACCTGTTCAAGAACTCCGCATAACATTGTAAAATTCGTAATTTTGCTCAAACCAGTTCTGAGTTTTTGTTCGTATCCATTAATTTTATAAACTTTTTCTAATATAATTTTTTTAAAATTTTCGTAACCATCAAAGTTTGCAGAGTTAAAACGTGTTAAAATTTCATCATCGGACGGGGTTTCTTTATTTACCGCATTCGACATACTTTTCCAGTAACCAGCATACTGTGTATTTGCTTCGTTTTCAAGCATCGGAAAAAGTTGGGGTTTCCCTGTTGGATAGTAGTTATTGGTAAAAAGTTTTTTCGCATTTTGTATATTTTCTTTTTCTTCATCCGTAAAAATTTTTGCAACGGGTTGAGGAGCAGGTTGAGGAACTGGTTGAGGAGCAGGTTGAGGAGCAGGTTGAGGAACTAAAGGATTTTCCTCTGTGTCGGAATCAGAATCAGAACCGGAATTAGAACCTTTGTCCAAACCATCGTCTCCTGCTTTGGGTTTAGCAGGTTTATTAGTATTTCCAAATTCGTTTAATTCATCTTCTTGTGCTTTGAGTGCTTTTTGTTTTTCTGTTTGTTCAGACTTTTTATTTTTGTTTGTAGCCAGTTTATTCTGTTCAATTGCCAGATTTTTTGCAGCTATTTCGTTCTGCCTGGCAAGTCGTTCGTCTTGATTAGTTTTCATTTTTTCATCATAGTACTCCGATAAATCTTCGTGTGATATCAATTTATTATCAGTGCGTTCACAACATGTTTTCATTCTTTCAAGAACACGCGTAAGCAACTCTTTCAAAGTCATATTTGTTAAATCTTCGTTGCCACACACTTTAAACTTGCTCTGCAATTCGTATACATGAACCAGACTCTCTTTTGTTGAATCAATTATTGTTTGGGGTGTCTCGTCTAATTTCTTGAGGCTTTCCAAATCTGGCCCAGAAATGTAATAATTGGCATTTAATGATTTCCAGTCATCCTCTGTAAGACCAGTTTGCAAAATGGTTTGTAACCGAGCATCTAAATCCACGAAAGTATTGTAAGGCACCAACTGGATTTGATTATTCGTGTTGAAGGCCACCGAATAAAGATTTCTTATTGTGAATTGGTCAAATTCGGGCGCAAGAGGGGTTTTACCGGCAAGTGCGTTGCCGATTGTCCGCTTCAGTTCGATAACAAATTTTAGTTTATTTTTCACTTCTTGCATTTTGTTGTTGTCTTTGACAACTTCCAATAAAGGACGATTATCCAAGCTGAGATAACCGTTTGCAATCAAATCATTTGCTATATCTGTTCCGGTTTTGCTTTTTAGGATTAGATCTTTGCCAATAGCTTTATCGATGGTTCCTTGGTCGGTCTCAACTCTCGAACTGCCCTCCTCTTGACCCATCTGACCTTTTTCGCTCTTTTCTGCTGCCGCGACTGCCGCGGCTTTTACTTTGTTTTCAAATTGTAATCGTTTTGCCTCAGCAGTTTCATTCTTTCTTTGGAACCTGTCTTCTTTTCTCTTCTGCATCTCGTTTTTGATTCGGATTTGTTCAGCCTCTGCAGCGGCTTCATCTGCTTTCTTTTTGTTTTCGATTCTTGATCGTGCTTCATTCGCGGCGGCTTCAGCCGCAATCTTTGCGTTATTTTTTGCGGCGATTTCTGCTAATTTCTGTTGTTCAGTTTCCTTTTTTTTTCGAGTCACCTCGAATTGATTGGTGGCATCTATAAGTTGTTCATATATAGATGTATCAGTTTTGAATTTTTCTGTGTTTGACGTGAGTGCTTGCAAATAAGGTAAGAATTTAAACTTCTCCTGTTCATTAAGATTACCAGGTAAGTCTGGTAAGTACTCTTTGCCAGGAATTTTTTTAATAAAGGTGAGTAGATCAGTCATTTTTGCAATGGTGTCGCTTCCCCATTTGGCAGCTAACTGTTCTTCAGTCATAGGCAGTGGTGGTTGCGGAGGATTCTGTGGTTGATTTACAGAAAGAGGAGGTGGAGGAAGTTGTGGCTCTATACTTACTTGGCGATCAGCGTTTGGCGGATTTATAATTGTTGACTTACTGAGCAGGCTTTCCTCGGGTTTCACATTTTGCGGACTCAAACTCTCTTTGACCTGATTGTATTTTTCGAAAAGTTCAACTCTTTCTTTGTCTTTATTAGTTGCTTCGCGCTTATTTTTTGTCTTGAAATCTTTTTCCCAGTTTTTTATTTGTTGCGTTAACGATTTGAGTTCTTTTAATTTTATTTCATTTTCAGGGTCAATTGGTTCTGCTTTGAGTCTCTCTACTTCTGCAGCGGCTGCGTCTGCGGCTTGTTTCTTATTTTCTGCTTCTATTTTCAGTCTCTCAAATTCTGCTTCCGCTGCTTTTTTTGTTTTAACTGTATCACGTAATTTTCGAGTAAACCGACGAATAATTTCTCTGTTTTTAGCAGTTTTTTTTTTCGTTTCGATTTGTTTTTGTAGTTCTATAGTTTCTGCAGCTTGTCTTTTTACTTCTGCTTCAGCTTCTGCAGCCTTTTTTTCTGCTTCTTCGGCTTGGAGTGCGGCTTCGGCTAACTGTTTATCGGCTTCTGCTTTTAGTTCTGATTGTCTTTGTGCTTCTGCGGCTTGGAGTGCAGCTTCAGCTAACTGTTGTTCTTCAGTATTTGGTGGCGGTGGAGGCTTAATAGAAGAAGGAGGTATGTGGAGTTGTTCTTCTGCTTTCGCAGTTTGAATAGCAACTTCAGGTCGCAAATTAGGCGCCGAAGTGGAAGATTCTGCAGTGGAAGATTCTGCCGTGGATAACTCTGATGTGGAAGATTTTTCGGTTTCAACGCCCGCTGAGGATGCTTCTGTAGAAGATTTTTCGGGTTCAACTCCCGCAGTAGATGCTTCTGTTGTAGAAGCTTCTTCTGCGGTGCTAATAATATTTTGGTTTTGAAGCGGAGGCGACGCATTTGAATTTTCATCTCCAGGAAGGAGTTCAAGTTCAATACTATTTATGTCAACAGGTTTTTCGGAAGAATTTTTTGTCCCAAAATTTGGTTTAAACGACAAAATGTTTGCAAACGGGTCAAGATTTTTGTTTTCCGACTGTGTCTCTGAGGCAAGTTGTCCTGAAGGAGCAGAATTTGGTTGTACTGGTTTTGGAAATAACGGATTGTCTGTGGATGGATTATTGCCCGAAGGAAGACCAACGTTCTGATTATCGAAAGCTGTAAATGGATCTGAAGGAGGACCAAGATTTTGGGAATCGGGAGTAATTGGCGTTAATAGATCCGGCTGAAGATTTGAAACAATATTTATCAAAGCTGTTACTGAATTTTTTTTCTCGATAATGTTTAATTCTTTAAATTCGTCGAATTTGGTCAAAACAATATTTAGATCTGTTGTTGGGTAGATCAAACGATTCAGTACAAACCAAATACTGTCACCTGTTACAACAATCGGCTTTTGGAATCGTAATAAGACCGGAACATTAAAATCAAGCAGATTTTCAGTTTGATCTTTTTCGTTTGGATCTTTTTCGATTGGAGCGTTAGTGAGAAAACCGGTTTCATCAATTTGAAGCAGTTTTTTGACTGGATCGCTGTCGTTTGGATTAGTGATGAACCCGTTTTCATCAAATTTTTCCACAGGGTCGGAATTTTTTCTAATATCGAGCGGTGTGTCTCCATTGTTATTCTTTAAAGTTTTGTCTGCACCTTTGTCCAAAAGTTGTTTGATAATTTCAGGACTATTTATTTCTGCAGCGATATGCAATGGTGTTTTGCCGAAGGCATTTTTCACATTCGCGTCCGTATTCTTTGCGTTTAAAAGTATCGGCACTAACTCCAAGCTATTATTTAACACAGCAATATGCAACGGTGTATTACCGTAACTATCTGGCATATTTACAGCTGCACCTTTTTCTAAAAGCAGATTGACTATTTCCGAATTTTTTTGGCTAACTGCCATATGCAACGGTGTATTACCTATAATATTTGTCACATCCACAATTGCACCGTGATCTAATAGCAATTTAACGATTTCCGAGTTTTGCGTTTTAACTGCGACGTGCAACAGTGTATTATAACTACTATCTCTCACGTTTACATCGCTTACATTTTTCAAAAGGATTTCTACCGTTTTTGTGTCGTAATTGCTTTCAATCGCACTGCGTAAAAGTGTATTTTTCATTGAATTCTCCAAAAATTCATTGGGTTTATTATTTTGTTTTGCACCGGTGAGCGTACCTATTCCGCTAGTAAGAGATTCTTCTAAATTTTTTAGTTTCTTGGCTTCATTCTCTTGCTTGGTCGACAGATCATTTAATTCGTTGGTAAGGATTTGTTTATGTTTATCGGCTTCTCTTTGTTTCTCGAGTTGTTCATTTTCCTCGGCTTCCTTCTTCATTAGCAGATCTTTACTTGGACCTTCGTCACCGTAATAGTCTAATACACTTTTGCCAACACTATCTTTAAGATTTACTTGGGCACCCTTATCCAACAGTTGAGTTATAATATCGTCATTTTTATTTTTAGAAGCCATGTGCAATGGTGTTTCGCCGTCTTTATCAAGTACTTTTACGCTGGCACCTTTTTCTAAAAGCATTTTAACATTTTCAGAGTTATTCGTAGAAACTGCATGGTGCAATGGTGTTCTATTATCACGATCTAATACATCTACGATGGCGCCTTTTTCTAAAAGCTTTTTGACAATGTCAGAGTTTTTCATAAGCACAGCAATGTGCAACGGTGTTTCACCTGTTTTATCGCCTGCATTTACATTCGCATTTTTGTTTAAAAGCGCATCAATAATATCGGCGTTTTGTTTGCTAACAGCAATGTGCAAGGGTGTATAACCGTATTTATCTTCGGGTATAACGGTGTTTGCACCATGTTTCAAAAGTTGTTGAACAGCGGCCGTTTTATTTAAGTTTACTGCAAGCAACAATGGTGTCATTCCTTCAATTTGTTCATTTAAATTGATATGTATGTTAAGTGGGTCGTCTAAAAACTCTGTCAAGTTTCCGTTATTAACAATCAATGTATGCAGTGGTGTTGTAGTACCATATTCGTCTTTATCTGCTTTTTTATCAGGTTCGATTTGAGGCAACACGGCTTCTTCTTCTGGTTCTATGAGCTGCCCAACTGGAATATTGGCAAGTCTCTGTTGCTCGGCTTCTAAATCAGCTAGTCTCTTTTGCTCGGCTTGTCGCTGTTTCTCTGCTTCCGCCTGCGCTTGTTGCTGTTTCTTGGCATCACTTATTAGTTTGTTGACTTGGTCAATATCGGCTTGCTTCTTTTCCTGAGCAAGTTTTTGTTCATTTGTATATTTTTGCATTGATATGTCTAAACTTTTATTTAGTTCTGCTATTCTACTTTCTTTTTTTTCCTTATCCGCTTTTGCTTTTGCTTCAGCTTCTGCTTTTGCTTGATCGTCAGGTTCTATGAGTTTCGCTTCCAGCAATCCTGTGTTAAGGGTATTTGCTTTGTTTAATTGTTCGTTATCGGGTTTGATTTGTTTTTGTCTCTGTTTTTCTTCGTTTATTGTGTGGAGTTGTTGTCTGATATCACGAAGGACTGGGTTTGGGGCTCGTAATTCGGCCTGTCTCTTTTGCTCGGCTTCTAATTCAGCTTGTTTCTTTTGCTCGGCTTGTAAATCGGCCTGTCTCTTTTGCTCGGCTTGTAAATCAGCTTGTTTCTTTTGCTCGGCTTGTAAATCAGCTTGTCTCTTTTGCTCGGCTTGTAAATCAGCTTGTCTCTTTTGCTCAGCCTGTCTCTCTTGCTCGGCTTGTTCTTGTTGCGGTTTCCCGATATCCGCCATAGCTTTTGGTATTAGTTCGTTCAATTTGTCGGATTGTTCCTTCTTTTTCTTTTGTTCTTCTTGCTTCTGTATAAGCAATTGTTTAACTTCATCGTCTCCGTCATAATAATCTACTGCACTTAAACCATCAGAATTTTTTACTTGGGCGCCTTTATTCAAGAGCTGATTTATAATATTGCTATTTTTGTACTGAGCAGCGAATATTAAAGCGGTACCTCCATTATTATCTTGACGATCTACATCAGCATTTGCTATCAAAAGTGTCTCGACAATTATTTCATTATTATTTGATACCGCAAACATTAATGGTGTGTATCCGGCGTTGTCCGCTTTATTTACATCGGCATCTTTATCCAAAAGCATATCGACAAGTTTAGTATCGTCAGAATACTGTATTGCTGTTATTAATGGAGTGTATCCTGTATTGTCCGCTTTATTCACATCGGCACCTTCATCCAAAAGCATCTCGACAATTTTGATTTTATCAAGTCTAACCGCAAGTAAAAGAGGCGTTTCTCCACTTGTCAGTTGGCTATCATAAGCTTTTGCCACAAACGGATTAAAATCTTGCAAAGCCTTTTTGATCTTATCCGCCGTGACTGTCTTATCCAAAATAAGTTTATGCAAGTCGAATGCTCCACTCTTTTCTAAAAGCAACTTAACAACATCATCTTTACCCAATCTAAACGCAAGTAAAAGAGGTGTGTCTCTGTTTGTCATTCGCGCATTTAAAATTTTTAAATCTGAGAGTTTATTTAAATATTCTTTAATCTCCTCATCAGTATTAATAAAAATAAGTCGGTGCAAATACGTAGCTTCACCCTTAGTTAAAAGCAAATCAATAATTTGTTGATTTCTTTTTTTTATTGCAACACTAATTGGTGTATTACCATCATCGTCTTCTTCATAAATATCCGCATTCTCATTCAACATCTCCTTAACTTTATTAGTATCACCGGATTCAACCGCCTCCAGCAGTGTCATTGGTTCTTGAGGAGGATTTGGAGGAAGGGCATTTGAAGGAGGATTTGGAGGAAGGGCATTTGGAGGAAGGGCAATTGGAGGAGGATTTGAAGGAGGCTTTGAAGAAGATGCAACAACGGATTGTTGCCGAGACGTTTGAGTTCGAACTCGTGTTTTCGGGGCTTGTGAAATAATAGGATTTTCACTAATTTCATCTTTAGTTTCAACATTTGACTTTGGAGGAGTCAATTTTTCAACAGGATTCAGATCCGGAGGTTTTTGTAGCAATTTTTTCATTTCCTGCGTTTTTGCAACCTCAAACACAGTTTTACTGTTTTTATTTTTTTGTTTCTGATCCGCACCATTCTCGAGAAGCAGTTTCGCAATATCAATATTGCTGTTGCGCGAGGCGATGTGCAGTGGTGATTCTTTTTCTTTGCCGACCACTTTGTTTACATCCGCACCATTTTTAATAAGCAGCTTCGCGATATTAACATGGTTGTCCTTTACTGCTAAGGACAATGGCGAATCTTCAATATTATGAACTACAACCACTTTGTTTACATCCGCACCTTTTTCAATAATTTTTTGTACATAATCCAGTCTACCAACTATTATCGCTTTAGTTAATGGAGTATCACCATCATCATCACAAACATTGTCAATTTTTAAATATTCATTTTTTTGTGTTAAAAGATTATTAACCGCACTATCATTTTTTAAACTTATAGATTCACACAGTAAATTAGATTTATGTTTTTCACTTTCTTCTTGCTCAGTGGGCTTCGGAGGAGTTTTCTTAAAAAGATCCTTCAAGCCACCACCACTCATTGAAGAACTCTTTAATTTTCGTACAAATTCTTGAACAACATTCTGTATAGTATCGTCGCCTTCTTTGGAATAAAATTGCTCCACAACAGTTGTGTCGTTGCTCATTTTTGGCATCATTATAATCACATTGATATCCCCATATTTAAAAGGAATCGCAACCATAGGTTTATTGCATGAGGTGAATTGTGCAATACGCTGTTTCATATCTTCGTCATTTGGATTAAACAAATTCTTAATATCTTTGCCATTCAAACTTTTCGGATTAAAATAATACACCGGCAAAAAACACAGGTTGTTCCAGGCGATTTTCGTCATCTTATCGAAATTATTAAACAGTTCAATAAACTTTCTCAAAACTTTATCGTAATTATCTTTATCATCGTTATCGTTGGTTGACAACTTGAGCAAGGGTCCTTCATTCACTGTAGGTCGCATCATTGGGTTTTCTGCAGTATATTGTTCTGGTAATGATGGCAAGGATTTCAAGGATTTCAAATAATCCACAATTTTTTTACCAACTGGTGTAACTGTATTTTCCGCAAGTTTTTTGATACCGAACGGAACAGACGCAGCAGCGACCGCCGTGAAATACCCCAGCTTTGTTCCCCACGAAATACTTTCGGGCGAGAGCTTTTTCAGTATTTCGTCATTGGTTACACCTTCTTTATTCAAGGTGTCTTGCAATTCTTGTAACAACGTGACAATGCCAATTCTGCTGTTTAACTTTTGCACAGAGTTTACAGTGATATCCAGAATATTGTGATCTGTCTTTAACTGTGCTATATGCACGTCATGTGCGCGATTCAGAGCTTCTAAACGTTGAAAACTGGATTTTGTAGTGTTTTCTTCCTTATCTTTTAGTTTTGTTATATTTTCTTCCTTATCTTTTAGTTTTGTTATATTTTCTTCCTGATCTTTTAGCATCGAGTCGTCTTGCAATATTAAATCAAAGAGACTTTTTAGATATGGATTGCACTTTGAATTTAACTGTATTTCTTTTGCGGCAATTGTTTCCGAGGTATTCGAAAGCGGGTCTTTCAAAAACCGGTCACACTCTTCTAATTTACTTTCCGGAAATTTTGTTTGGATACTTTCAAGCAATCCATCTTTATAAATGCCTACCTCAGATTCTACGGTTTTTTTAAAATCTTCTTTTGCAGATTCGATGTCGGCACCTGTTATGGATGTTTTCGCTGCGTCGTTTGTTGGGAACCGATCTGTCAATTCTTTTAAAAACTCTTTTTTTTTTGTATTGAATCCGAAATCCTTCGTATACTTCTCTTCGATTTTTCGGACTTGGTAATACTGTAAGTCGTCTTTCCTGGGAGTCTTGCTGTCGTAAGCACACAACTTTTTCAAATCAAACAATATCAGTTGAACCATCATAGAGTAATTGTCTGTTTTGCCAGCAACTGCCTTCTCGTAGTAACTGATGTATGAATTCAAACGTTTCGCAACTTTTCTTCCTTCCAAATGAATCAAAGGGTCTTTGTAGAGTTCGTTGCATGTGCCGTTCGGTCCTTTACGATTTGTTTGCGCGTCGAGCTTCACTTTCAACATCATCATGAAGAGCAACACGTCGGCCTTGTTTCCAGACACTATAATGTGTTTGGTGTCTCTTCCAAGTCTGACTAATAAATTTTTATAGTACTTGGCTTCGTCACTTAAAAAGGATTCGGGTTTCGGTTGAATTGCACTTGGAGCTGGTTTTGGAACTTTAATTCCAATATTTAGTGTGACTTTCTGTCTGTCGGCTCCGCCTCTTATGCGCCCGTCACCATCTTGACTAAATTCATTAATGGTAGTAATTCCGTTATTTTCAAGAAATCCAGTTAGTCTAAACTCAAAGTAGTCGTACTCAGAATCTTCTTTTTTAACATTTCTGAATTTATATAGTAAACTAATTGTACCATCCGCATCAATGAAAGTTATACCAAATGGTAGTATTTCATAATTAGTTCCAATTTTGTTATCCTTAAAAAATGAAGCAATTCGTGAAAAATCAGTAATATTTAAACGGTCTACATTCATAGTTTTTTTTAATTTTTTTTTTTTGATTTCTCTTACAGCTGTACGTTCTCCCTTCAGTTTTTCAGTAAGTTTATTTAAAAAATTTTGTTCATTAAATTCTTCAGGATTTTCTGATTGGCTAACTGTTTGCGTGTCAGCTGCACTTGTACTTTCTTCATCTTGTTGCACGATAGGTTTCTTTTTTATACCAATAATAAAACGAATTTGACCATCTTCTTGAAAAGGGCTTCTTCCGCCAGTTTGAGAACTAAGCGTAAGATTTGGATAGGCACGCTCGAGTCTGATAACACCATTTTTATATTTTCCATCTAAAACATATTCCAACAATTCATTTTTTTGTTCGGTTTTCAAGTCATATTTAAATTCGTATAGCCGAATATCCGTTGGACTGATTTCAGCCTGACCAAATTCGAGTATTTCGTACTCATTATCAATATTGTTATCCTTTAAATATTGATCAATTGTCGCAAAAGCCGGTTCTTCAATAACAACATCTTGAACCACCAATGTTTCAGTAACTTTATTTTTATATTTTTCATATGTAAATTTGAGTTTGGAGAGAATCACGTTTTCAAGTTTTTCCAAAAAAAGTCTCTCTTCCTCTGAAACTTTTTTTGGTGGTGCAGGCGCTTTGGGAAATTTGAGTCCAATAGAGATTTCGATTGGGTTGCCAGCCCCTCCCGACATAAAAGAAGACTCTGGTAACGTTCCGCCTTCCGCAATTTCATTGATTTGAATCGTATTGTTTTCAAATGTTCCACTCATTTTAATTTTCTGATAATCATATTTATTGTCTCTCTTTTCTTCGGAAAAGTCATAGCTGACTATAATTTTATTACCCGATTTTTTAGCTTCATCGAATTTTTGAAGAGTATATTCATCGCCGATTTTTTTGTTCTTAAAAATCTCTGCAACTTTCGATAAATCTGGTATTTGAATACTGTCCACGGTGAGTTTTGTGGAACCTGTTATGTTGCGGGACCCAAGAATAACTCTATTTAATTTCTCTTTAAATAAATCTTCGTTAAATATGTAATCCGGATCTTTTGGCGGAGAACTTTCTTGATCCGGATTTTCCGTTGGAGAACTTTCTTGAACCGGATCCACTATTGGAGATCTTATATTAGTCGTGATCGGTTCTGATCCTGACGAAGTACTCATAATATATAATATATCACGAGAACAAATATTCTATCTAAACTAATTTCTTGATACATTTTGCATCGACGTGGAACGTCGGTTCTTTCTCTTCCTGCGGAACAATGCGCAACAAACACTTGGCCTTCTTACCATACAAGGGTTTGGTGCAGCCACTTTCTTTCTTGGGCTTCTTTTTCTGGGTCTTATTCTCAACGCATCTTGACCGAAAATTTTCATACGTGTTGCGGACCTCTTCGTAAGAGAGATTCGACTTTTTGTTCAACATGGTGTTGACAAGTTCGTGAAGATGGTAAATGTACTTGGAAAAGGTCTCTCGGTTCTTCATGTCCGCCATACGGAGAGGCAATTTCTTGAAATTCTCAGTCAAGTTCGCACGGCATTTGCCACAGGGCAAAACATTACGCAAGCCTAAAATGTGATTTCGGTAATGGATTTTGTCGGCGCGGGTCGGATTTACAGGATAATTGAAACTCATGGTGTGAAGCAAGTGCCATGCGGCGGGGCCCCACAAATTCACGACCATGCCGTCGTTGCTGTTGTAGTCTTCGAGTGTAAACACTCGATAATTTTTCCTGGTTGTTTTGGACGCAACCATTTGTTGTATATATATATTGTGTTGCTAAATAAAGGAAAGGAAACCCAGGTGTTCAGCCCGCGAAGCGGGCCTATGCCTTTCGATCCCTCCTTTCGATCCTTCCTTTCGATCCCTCCTTTCAATCCTTTCCCTATTCATCAAGTTTTGTCTATCGTACAACGGCGCTTATTAAAATGTCTCTTGAAAGTATAGAAAATAAAAAATGGTAACCATTTACGAAATTATATCTGAAAAATTGAGACCTCATCTAAGTAAAATCGTGATATTTATAGTTTTAGGCATATTTTTGGTGGCGGCATATTATGCATACAACACGTGGAAAGCGCCCAAGGCTGACAAGATCTTAGCCGAGATTCACCAGCCAAGAGGCGACAGCGAAACCACCATTTATTTCTTTTTTGCCAACTGGTGCCCTCACTGCAAGAAGGCAAAGCCCGAATGGGCACAGTTTGTTTCGAAAAACGACGGCAAAATGATCAATGGATACAAGCTGAAATGCATCGACGTTGACTGCACCAACTCCGATTTACCCGAGACGACCCAGATGATTAGTAAATTTGGAATCGAGTCGTACCCTACCGTGAAGCTCATGAAGGACAACCAGTTCTTCGAGTTTGACGCGAAAATTACCGAGGCCAATTTGTCCGAGTTTGTTACGAAGGTATAATGAATGACTTCAATTCCGCCATGCCTTTATTAATAAGCGCCTCTCTCTCCGACGCGCTGTTTGCCAAAGTATGAATCACCGAGTAATCGATAAAACCAGTGTTAATTTTAATTTCATACGGAATTTGAACATCACACGAGAGATGGACTCGATCCAAAACCTTGTTTAAAATATACGACAAATATTCGAAAATGCCCTTGGTTTCATTTAAGCTCGACGACTCTGTGTAAACATTTTTTACCCCCAGAATTGTCTCTGGTTCTGCCCTACATTTGCTGAGAGGATAATTTAATAAAAAGCCTCCGTCTGTGTATAAATGCCCCTGATATTCGACAGGCTGAAACAGGATAGGCAAAGCGGAAGACGCCCGGACGGCTTCCAACACAGGCATATCGGGATGGCTCAAATGAGAAAACTCGACCAGTTCAAACGTCGCCAAATCCACGGCATAAATGTAGAGATTCTTTTTACTGACTTCGAAAAATTCCTTGAGAGTGACAGAGACCTCGAGGTCTTTTCCTTTGAAGAGAGGCCCCAAGAAATCGATAAACATGTCCTTACCGTAAATGCCCTTGTTGGTAAAATATTCGTACACATTTAGCAGACTGAATTTCCACACATGTTGCCACGGTCTTTTGATAATAAAGTCGTCCAAATCCTCCCAGCAATATTCGAGAGCAAGCATGACGGCGATAATACTCCCCGCAGACGTGCCGTAATAGGATTCCACGTTTTCATGCGACCAAATTCCGGATAAATGGGCTTGTTTTAGGGCGCCGTAGGCATTAAATATGATGGGACCGCCGCCGTTGATTACAATATTTTTGATGTTCATTCTTATTTGAATTCATGCGATCAACTGTTTATATAATTACTTTCCGGTTATTATATAAAAAAAAATACCATGTCAATATTTCTTTTTGACGAAGAAGAAACGAATGGCAAAATAAACATTGATGAATTATACGAGAGACAACAAAAGAAGGATTTGCGGCAAATATCGATATTTAACAAGATACTGAATCGCATCCATAACAAGATTCGGATCACCGCGAGGAGCCGCCTTGGCGAAAAATACATTTGGTTTACAGTGCCCGAGTATATTTTCGGAGAGCCTGTTTATCAGCAGTCCGACTGCATCGCTTATTTAGTCGACAAGCTCGAAGACAATAAATTTTACATTCGGTATATGCATCCAAACTCGCTCTTTGTTTCGTGGGCGCATTTTGTGCCGTCATATGTGAGAACCGAAATCAAGAAAAAGATGGGGCTGATTGTGGATGATGCGGGGAATGTGATTGAAAAGTTGGACATTGGCCAAGGCGACAATTTGAACGAACGATTGATGCAAAAACCGACGACCGATAAGAAGGAGAGCAAAGTGTTTACGCCGATTTCGAATTATAAACCTACTGGGAACTTCGTCTACGACCGCGAGTTTTTCGAAAAGCTCGAGAAGAAGATCTCCGACGACTCTTCTTAAATCGGTTGCCTCCGACTATTTTTTGATTGCTGGCAATATTGTTGAAATCCGTGTTGTATTTTGCAAAGGCATTTTTGAGAGATTCAAAGTTTGATGTGTCGGTTTTCTCGAAATTTTCGTGCAGTTGACGCAAATCAGCGATGGTTTGGCCAACTTTGCCGGCTTTTTCGTCGATGGCCGAGTATGTGTATTCGGTGCATTTGTCTGCAATCATTTTTTTGAATTCGGGGTCGTTGTTGAGTTCGGTCATGAGTTGGACGATGCCACTTTTTAAAGCTTGAGGCGACGGTAAAGCCTCTGCTGAAGCCGTTTGTAAAGCCTCTGCTGAAGCCGCAGGTAAAGCCGTTTGTGAAGCCGCAGGTGAAGCCGTTTGTAAAGCCCCTGGATTTTGCCCAATGTTTTGCCCAACATTTTGCAAAGTATTTTGTAAAGCGTTTTGCCCAATATTTTGAAGATTCGAGAGCATCTTTTATACTATAATCATAAATAAAATATTTTGTTTTGCGTTTAATTTTCAACTAAACACATATTGAATATTTATAAATGGATATTGAGAAACGACCCAAATCAAAAACCCAAAAGAAAAAAAACCAACTCTCAAACCAGGACAAAACGAAAATATGGGAAATACTCGACAACGAAGCCCCTCCCCAGACCGACATTGAATGTATTTACGACCACGACGTTTGCTCCGCCTGCAACTCGGTTTTAATCACCATGGAAGACGGATTTCCCACATGTGCAAACCAACAATGCAGCCAAATATGCAAAGACACCCTCGATTTCAGCCCCGAATGGCGTTTTTACGGAAGTGACGACAAGCATGCCGCTGACCCCACACGCTGTGGAAATCCAGTGAATCCGTTGCTCCAAGAATCCTCTCTCGGTTGCAAAGTATTGTACACCGGCAAATCCTCCTACGAGATGCGCAAAATTGGAAAATGGACCGAATGGCAGTCGATCCCACACCGAGAAAAATCGCTCTATAACGAGTTCATGTACATCAGTACCATGGCACAAAACTCGGGCATCCCCAAGATCTTTATCGACGATGCCCTCATAATCCACAAGGATATTTCCGAACAAAAAATGTTTCGCGGCTGCAATCGCGACGGCATCAAAGCGGCCTCTATATATATCTCATGCAGACTAAACGGGTGTACACGGACGCCACACGAAATCGCCGAAATATTCAATCTTGACAATGCCAGTGCGACCCATGGCTGCAGTCTGGCTCTCGAAATTCTGAATAATGTGCAACGCAACAATGGCGTCGAGACCACTGCGCTGGGAGCAACCCTTCCGAGTGCATTTATCGACCGGTACTGCAGCAGACTGAATATAAATAAGGACCACACCATGCTCTGCAAGTTCATCGCATCCAAAGTTGAGCGGCTCAATCTGATCCCGGACAATACGCCCCACTCGATTGCGGCGGGAATTATTTATTTCGTGTGCCAAGTGTTCAGCATGGCGCAAAGCAAGGGCGACATTGCGGCCATTTGCAAAGTGAGCGAGGTGACCATTAGCAAATGTTTTCGGAAACTGGATTCGATCAAAGTCACTCTGGTTCCTCCCTCGTTGTTACAGGCGAAATAAAAAAATAGGCAAAATAATATACGAACAAATAAAGAAAAAAATGTCGATTGTCCCGAAAATTATATTTATTGTACCGTATCGCGACAGACCCCAACATTTAGAAAAGTTCAAGGCGCACATGAAGACCGTGATGGAGGACTATGAAGAAGGGTCGTACAAATATATGATTGTCCACCAAAATGACACACGTTCATTTAATCGCGGGGCCATGAAAAATATTGGGTTCATTATTGCCGCCAAAATGTATCCGAACGACTATCAAAATATCACGTTTGTTTTTAATGATGTCGACAATATGCCTGCGCGAAAAAATATGCTTGACTATGCGACAACACCAGGAGTTATCAAACATTTTTACGGATTCAAGTACACGCTGGGGGGCATTGTCTCGGTTTTAGGGAGAGATTTCGCGCGCATCAATGGGTTTCCGAATTTTTGGGGCTGGGGGTACGAAGATAATTTGTTGCAAGCCCGCGCATTAAACGCAGGAATCGTTATAAATCGTGATGTATTTTTTGATATTAATGATAATGAAAATATTTTGCATTTTTCACATGGAACAGAACGGAATATGAATATATATGATTTTAAACAGTTCCAAAATAAAACAAAAAATGGATTGTACACAATTTATGAACTTGATTTTAAAATGGGAGATGATGATTTTGTGAATATTCTTAATTTTAAAACGCCATATGAAGAAAATAAAGGGAAGACATTTATATACGATTTAAATAAAGGAAATCTTCCGCTGAACAACAGAAGTAAACGCATCACCATGCCAATGGCGTTCCTGTAAAGGAAACCAAGGTTTCCTTTTGATCCTTCCTTTTTATTTTCAAGGTTTCCTTTTGATCCTTCCTTTTTATTTTCAAAGGTGTAAAGGAAACAATAGTTGTCTTTTCGTTTATAGACTTATTTGAAGATTCTACAAAAGTAAAAGGGAAGGATCTAAAGGAAACCGTTGGTTAAGGCGGAACGCCTTCGCTGTTCATTCCTTTATTTAGTAGAAGTGTGGCTTTCCCGCTTTGTAAATGCCAACTTCTTTCGAGATATCGCCGGTTTCGTCTTCTTCGTAAATAACGCTATTGGTTGTATTAGTTACGTAGTACGGTTTGCCGTTTAATTCGATTTCGTAGACTTCTTCGCTTTCCTCTTGAGCTTCCTCTACTTCCATTTCTTCTTGTTCAACCTCTTCTTCTTCCTCTTGAGCCTCCTCTTCCTCTTCTTCTTGAGCCTCCTCTTCCTCTTCTTCTTGTTCAACCTCTTCCTCTTGGGCTTCCTCTTCTTCTTGGGCTTCTTCCTCTTCTTCCTCTTCTTGAGCCTCCTCTTCCTCTTCTTCTTGTTCAACCTCTTCCTCTTCTTCTTGTTCAACCTCTTCTTCCTCTTCTTGTTCAACCTCTTCCTCTTGAGCCTCTTGAGCCTCTTCTTCTTGAGCCTCTTCTTCCTCTTCTTTTTCTGATGCGGCTGCTTGAGATTGAGATTCTGCATTATCTTCTTCGGCTGACGCTTCTTCTTCGACTGACGCTTCTTCTTCGACTGACGCTTCTTCTTCGGCTGACGCTTCTTCTTCGGCTGACGCTTCTTCTTCGACTGACGCTTCTTTTGAAGACGAGACGTCATCTTTGTTTTCAAAACTATCAATTTGCATTTCGTTGCTGCCGACCGATGAAGACTCCTCCCCTTCTGCAACAGATTGAGTTCCTTCCTCTTCTGTGCCGAGTTGAGTCGCACTAGTATCCTCATTGTTCACTCCTTCGATTTGCATGCTGACATCGGCGGCTGCACAAATAAGAACCGGTTCATCATCATCATCCTCGTCATCCACATTATAAACCGTGTTGTGATCATAATCGAGCAACTCTTCTTTGACATAAACAGAAGTTGGCGACTCTCTCTTCTTTACAATCTTCTTTTTGAGCTTTTCATTCGCGTGCTCCAAATACTTGACACTGTATTCTAACGTACGAACCTTCTTGCTAAGAATTTTTTTGCTCTTTTTTAGTTCTTTAAAAAGCGGAAGTTTTTTAAGGAGCTTGGTGGTGATTTCTTCTTCGGACGACATTTTCTCTAAAATTTGTTTTTGACTTTTTTTTATGACAAGTATATATAAAAACAAATGAGCGAAGCAGAAGTGAAAGTAGACGCAAAAGTAGAAGAAGTGAAATTGGAAGCAACCAAACCGGAAACCATGGAACGAGTATCGAAGGGCTGCATGACATGCACCAAGACCACCGCCACCGTCTGCAAATGCTGCATTGGATGCTGGAGATGCACACTGAACTGTTGCGAGGCGCTTATGGATATCAATATTCGTTGCTGCACATGTGCCAAAGCATGTTTAGAGAGAATCGACTGCGACGAGACTCCCTAAGTATTAAACTCTATGCCAATCGGGTGGACACAAATCTCTCGTATCCTTGTCTGCACATTTCGGACCAAACCAAGTCGCAGGATAGCAAACGATTTTATCAGGATTCGAGTTAAAATACGCGCCCCACCAACTGAAACTACTGTTTGCAATAATATTGTGCGTACACAAGCTCATTAAAAGCATTTGCTCCCAGTCTTCTTCGACGTCGGCTCTCACAAACTCGATATTCGGAAACTTGCGTGACAAAACCATGATGGAAATATTGACGGTATTTTGGTCGTCCTTCTCGTTGAAATAAACTACGCGAAAGTTGTCGACCGAGAGCTTCTCCGAAATATGTTTGAGAGCTTCTGCGAAATATTTCACCGACAACACTGGATGATAGTCTTGCAATGCAACATAATCGCCCAATCGGAAATGCATCGAAACGGTGGTTACTCCCGAGAGCACTTGGGTCTTTTTCGCAATTTCAGTCTGCTTCTCTCGCAAACGAATCAGCTCGATAATTTGATTATAATGTTTCTCAAAATATTTGTAGGACTGGAAATAACCAAACAAACAGCTCGGTGTCGTCGATGGAGAGAGAACGATCGGCTCATATCGGAACCCCCGCTCGGCGATGCGTGGGCAAGAGTAAACGTTAATTGAAGTGGTTGTGAACGGTAGGAGCCTCTCTAAAAACGAATGCCAATATGTGGGGCGTGGTTTGCCTACCTGGAGAGTTTCCGAGTACTGAAAAATTGTCGAGAGATTTGCATCGATCGCAGCGGCGAAGGTTGCGAAAATTTGGAACAGCTGGTTGCCCAGACCGCCCATTAAATAACAGGAAACAAAAGACATAATTACAGTGGTAAATAATTATGTCTTTAAATCGGTGAAGATTTAAAACCACACCCAGACGGGTGTTTTATTTTTCTTCAATTCTTTTGCGCCGGTCAATTCTTTTGCGCCGGTCAATTCTTTTCACAAAGTCCAAAAGTAGAGAGCATGATATTCGATTTGCTCGGTCCAGAGACTTTCTCACTCTGTCGCTTCACTTTGTAAGACCCCGTGTTGCTCTTGTTCGATCCGATGTTCAAAATCATCTCGTCGGTTTCCTCGTGCAACTCGGGCAAAGTGCGTGTCAAAGGCTTCTCGATCGTGAGGAGCATATGTTCGGTTTTCAAGAGTTTGCGATATTCTTGAATTGTGAGAGTCCCATAAAACTTGTCGAGAGTGTAGTAGGGATCAGGCGCGGGCTTGATGTTTTTCGTATACTCGTAAATCTTTCCATAAATCTGGTTGAGCAAATGGTATCTCTCGAATTTGGTCGAGTCGTCGAGATTTTCGTTCAATAGATAAGCTGCGGCGCATTCCGGGCGGCAGAAAGACCCATAAGCAAAAATCCCGGAGTCCGACTCGTACTTGGGAATATAACAAGTGGGATTGTCGTAGTCGCAAGTGCACCAGAAACAAGCGGATTTTTTGTCAGCCAGATTATTCTTGTACAAATTAATCTTGAGACGCTTCAATTTGGCATTGATGTCCTTGAGCGAAGTCGCGTCCTCGGCGTTCTCTTCGGCGGCGGCCTGTTTGTCTTTACAAATCTTACACACGATTTCCGAGGCGTATGCGCTGTTGTTGATGCTGGTATTTTCGCCATATGTGCAAAAATTGTTCTTCGTGTCATTGTAAGTCATGATATTGGGCACGACGGGATTGTACGATATGGTTGCGAGAGAATTCGTCTTGGCAGTCAACTCATTCAAATCCTTGGACGAACATTTGAGATGCAAAATAATATTGTCGAGAGGGGCTTCTTGGACAACAGTCTCAGCAGGTTTAACAATGAGCTTGCCGCCCTTGGGTTTGCGACCCTTCTTCTTTGAGTCTTCGGTGGTTTCGATCACTTCGATTTTAATATTGGGTGTTACGTTGATGACTTTGGACATTTTTTTTTTAAAATTAACGATGTTTGCGATATTCATTCTTAACTATTAATGTTTAAGTTTTTTACAATTATTATTTGTGCTTCTTGGTGGTTTTCAATCGGAGTTTGTTTTTGCGTGTTGTATGAGATGAGGAGGCGGAGGATGGAAAGAAAGAGTCGTCGGCGACGGTTGCCTTCATAATATCGTCAAATCCCATTGTAGACTCGGACGACAACTGATTATAAAAAAGTCCGAGAGGAATCTGGAGATTTGCCAGGCTCTCACCGCCGATAAATCCATCGTGTAACGAGGCCAATTTTGTCCAGCCTTTTTCTAATTTATAAAATTGAATGGAGTCCATATATAATATTGTTCGAGACATTATATATGGTGTTTTTTCCACAAAGCACACCGTGCAGTTTCATCCCACACACACACACACATCTAATCTTCATTTTCTTCGTCGGTCGTTGTCTTGTTCAAAAAGACGCGTCGCAAATCGGTTGTGCGCTTCACTTCTCTCTTGTCTTTGATGTATTTGATGATTTGTTGGACCTTTTCTCTCTCGGGAATAATTTCAGCTAAACATTTTTCCAAATAGGTAAATGTGAGCGAAGATGTTTCATTCTTCTCGCAATAGGTAATGATGCTGTCACCTGTATTGATTTTTTTGTTTTGCCAACCATTTGTTTTCATCAAATTGCAGATGGTGTTCGAGAGCTGGTCACGTTGATTTCGCATCTCTCTGACTTCTGCATTCGACGCGCGAATTTTGTTGTCGAGGAGAGCCCATTTTTTCAGATTTTCTTCAAACATAAAAGAACACTGTAAAAAATCCTTTAAATCCTTCCGTTTGCATCTTAAAAGTTTGCGTTCATTCACTTTCCTCCGCGTTGTCTGTTCTTCTGACTCTTGTTCTTCTGGCGATTCTTGTTCTTGTTCTTTCCACCGCGCTGTGACTTGTTTCTGTTCGACTTGTTTCTCTCTGATCTTCGCTTTTGTCTTTGTGATCTTCGGTTATTACCTCCGGCTTGAGAGGGAGGAGCAGCAATATGTTGTTGGCCGCCGGCGGATCCATAGACGGCACTTCCGAATGCACCTGTGTTTGCGTATTGAGGCATGTTTGTTTTTTTTATATACTCTCGAGAGATAAAAATCTCTCTTCTATCGTGCGAAGTTTTTTATAAATACTCAAAAGATAAAACAAACTCCCCAAGATTGCTAAAAAGAGTAAACCGCAATAAACGAGAATGAGCAAAACATAAAAATAAACCTCGTTGTAAATAATTGCGCCGATCGGTTTGAAAATATTATTTTTTAAATTATCGTTGTGGATCAAATCACTGATTGTCTCTTTAAGAGAGTGCATTTAGAGTATGTTGTCAAAAATTGGGCGATGTAAGGAACGCGATGTAAGGAACGCGATGTAAGGAACGCGATATAAGAACCGCGATAAAAGAATTAAAAACTAAATCGTCCATAGTATTATAAAAAAAAAATATGGGCGACATCTACGATACGAACTCTCAGTTTGAATTTGACAAAATTAGTCTCATCACGCCAACAACAATCTCCGGCGGAGTTCATTTTAGCAAGATCCTTATGAATAAAAAACAGTTATATATTCAAAGTCCCAAATGCAAAACAAAGCAAGGAATTGTAAAGTCTGGCAAGAAATCACACGCCGATCTTGTGTTTACCAATGACGACGAAGAGTTTATCCAATGGATCGAAACTCTCGAACAAACTGTTCGCAAACACATCTACAACAATCGCGAGAGATGGTTTGATATGGACTTGGACGAGGACGACATCGAGAGCTACTTTACACCGACAATAAAATTGTTCAAGACGGGGAAGCAGTATCTCATGCGTGTCAACATCAGTCAGCGCATCGGGACCACGCCTCTCAAGATTTACGACGAAAACGAAGACGATGTTGACATCGAAACAATCAACGAGAATACCTCTCTGATAAGTATTTTGGAAGTGCAGGGAGTCCGCTGCTCAACCAAGAGTTTCCAGATCGACATTGAGCTCAAACAAATTATGGTAATCAAGCCGGTAAATCTTTTCGAAAAGTGCATCATCAAGAGAAACAAACCGGAGAAAGATTTAGCAAAAAAGGAACCGTCGAAGAGAGAAGAAGAAGACAAGAGAGATGAAACTATTGAAATCACTATTGAAGAAGAGGAACCGAAGGAGGAACTCAAGAAGGAACCGAAGGAGGAACTCAAGGAGGAACCGAAGGAGGAACTCAAGGAGGAACCGAAGGAGGAACTCAAGGAGGACCCAGAACAGGAGGAACCAAAGGACAAAGAACTCAAGGAGGAACCAAAGGAGGACAAAGAAGAGGAATCGAAAGACCAAGAAGAAGACATCGAAGCCCTGGACGACGATATTTTAGAAATAAATTTGGATGTAGATGAAATCAAAGACAGCGACACAATACACTTGAAAGAGAAAACCGAGGTTTATTACCAAATGTATAGAGAGGCGCGCCAAAAGGCAAAACTCGCAAAATCTTTAGCACTTTCTTCATATTTAGAAGCCCGTCGAATCAAAAATCTGTACATGCTCGACGACATCGACGATAGCGACGAAAGTGATTTAGAAGAAAAATAATTTTATCAAGCCGTAATATATAAAAATATTCGATGTTTGATGAAATGTTAAGAAGTATTCAAAGTGGTTTTTCCAAAGTTGCAACTCCCCAAAGACTTTTTGTTTTGGTAATTTTCCTTGTTTTGGCTTGGTTCTTAATGTCATACTCTGACACCAAGTCTTTTAGTATGGATTCGATGGAGACCGGAACTGACGCTTCCTCTGCCGGAGCTGCTGCTGCCGCCCCCGCCGCTGACGCAGTTATTCCTCAGGATAGCAACCACAAGCCTATCGCTGCTCCCAACGAGCTACTCCCTGCCGACACCAATAGTCAGTGGGCTGCTTTGAACCCCGTTAACATGAACCAGGGGTCAATTCTTGCCGGAGATATGTTGCAGGCTGGTTACCACATTGGTTTAGACACTATTGGTCAGACTCTCAAGAACGCCAATCTCCAGCTCAGAAGCGACCCCATCATTCCCAAGGTGGATGTAGGCCCCTGGAATCAGAGCACTTATGAGCCCGATTATGGAAGAGTGCCTCTCGAGCTTGGATATTCTCCCCAGTAAGCGAAAGCATGTACATAAGTGTGTCTGATGGCTTTTTATCTTTATATTCCGCCGATATGAGAAGGAAAAATTCGTAAATAATAGTCTTGCTGTTTTTTATGAATACTGCAAAAAAACAATGTATGCAATTATAATTTTTATTTTAATGGTCATCCTTTACAGCCAAATAATGTTTCAATTAAAAAAAGGGGACGATCTCGAAATTTACGAGACCGATTTCACCACCAACAAGGAATTAAATGACAGCGCAAACCTAAAACAACCTTTTATATTTTCATTTAGCGAATTCGATCAAAATCTCAGCTCTCTTGCTCTCAACGATGATTACGGGAGTTTTGACGTGTTTGTGAAAGACACCGACGACTATCATGCCGACAAGCCTTCGCAAAGTATTGTGGTTACCTTGAACGCAGCCTCTTCTCTCATGGAGACGGACAACGACGCGAAATATTTCAGCGATTCCAACTCGTATTTTATTGACGAAACTGGTATCCAAAAGTATTACCAACAATTTGACAAGTATCTGAAGCCACATTTCTCGGTTTTCAGCAAATACGACGTGATGTTTGGTTCGGCGCGGGCAACCACGCCTCTCATGTATCACACTTACGAGAGGAGGTATCTTTATGTCACTGGAGAAGACAACATTGTCGTGAAAATGACGCCGTGGAGGAGCACTAAATACATGATTGTCAATAAGAATTACAGAGAGTATGAGTTCAGTTCGCCTCTCAACGTTTGGAAACCGCAAGATGCCTACATGGGAGGATATCAAAAGATGAAATTTTTAGAGTTTGTGGTGAGACCTGGAAATATATTGTATGTGCCGCCTTTTTGGCATTATAGTATTCAATTCAAAAAGGATCATCAATTTGTGCATGTCTTTAATTATGGTTCTTTATTTAATGTGTTATCAAATGCGTTTAATTTAGGAAATCATTATTATGCAAAATTTGTGCAAGATCAAAAGCGAGAGCGAGAGCCTCTCGAGAATCAAACCCTGTCGGCGGTAGAGTCGAAAGACCCTTCGAAAGACCCTTCGAAAGACCCAAAAGGTCATACAGAGGCAGACCGCGAGACCTCAACACTTTGATGTTGTTCTTCTTCTTGTTCCTCGGTCGAGAGATCGTCCAAAGTGAGAGGTAACGTATTAGTAGTAAACGTATGATTCCATACTTGACTTACGGGCGTACCGAACGGCACTTGAAAGAGCTGGGGGAAATATAGACTACCATCAGGGAGCGTATAATCATTGAGAAAATCGTCTCTTGATAATGCCGTAGCATGAGGGCCATCCGCGGTGCTTCTTGTTGGTCGATAACTCACGTCCCGCATCACTCCAGCAAGTTTTTCGGTGAAATAGGGCGAGTCCACACCATAGCTGTGCGCATTCATGAGCGCGTCATCTTGTAAATCCATAAATGGAGCGGGGGTGTCGTTCACGTTGAATAAACGCTCATTGCCCTGAGAGGTCTGCCTTGCGCTCGTATACATAACACCGAGGTTTGTGCCAAGTGTTCTGTACACAATCACCATGTCGTCGCATAAATTCTGCATAAGAGGGTCGTTCGAGAGATCATTGTCCTTAATAAATTCCTTCATGTCTCTCGTGAACTGGGCAATTTGTTGTTTTAGCGTGGAATTTTCGTCTGTTGCCGACGTTAATGCCTGCATTTTTGCTTGAAACAATAATTCTTGTGTGCGCTGTCGGAAATACATCTTCATCAAGTTTTCGAACGCACCTTCTTTGTGCACAAAAGTCTCATGAATGCCAGGATCGCCATAAACCGAAATAATTACATCCGCCGTGTTTGGCGCTGTAATCTGAAAGGTCTTTTTGCTCTCGCTCGCCAAACTTCCGACGACCATTTCATTTACCCAACTGTTTGTTTTCCAATCGTAAATCAAACCGTTCTGAACCGTGATTTTCACATTCTTGAGAGATCGAAAAAGGATATTGTGCAAAATCTCGCCGTAAGCTAATCCGGACTTTTCGATCTTGTCGATGAAATAGTAGTTGCAATTTTCCACGTTGCTCAGTTCGACAAAAATCTCTGGACTATGGTCGATACCAAACCCGATAAAAGTGTTGCTCTCTGCTTTTTTGTCGACCAGTTTCAATAACTCGGAGCTCCGAGTTTCGCCCATCGTGGCGTCGCCGTCGGTCATGAAAATGTTGTGTCGATCTTCGCAGGTGGATGCGCTCTCGCGCATCGTTTGGAGAGCCAATCCGATATTTGTCTGATCGGCAGCATACACTTTTTTAATACGGTCGATCAAACCGTCGATATTGCTGTCGGTCACTGCAACGGGTGGGAAAATTTGTTGTACGATATTGTTGAATGCACTGACGCCGATGGTCACATTGCGGTCTTTAACAAAGTGCAAAATATTTTTGGTGACGTGTTTGATTTGATCGATTTTGCTGCTTCTGTCGGCGCAAATTTCGTCCATGGAGCCGGACTTGTCCAACATGATGTTGATTTCTTTGAGGTTATCGGAAGACGTGTGGTTCTCTCCAACATCGAGTTCGAAAACACCAAAGTGCCAACCCTCTCGAACTTGGATTGGACAGACAGACTCGTGAAATTTGATGACGGATTTGGACAGCATTTTTTTTTGATTATTTCGATTTTACAAAACGTAAATTAATTTTTTTGTAAAATAATATTTTGTTTAGTTTGACTCTGCGTGGCTCTCGGCAACCTCCTCGACAGGGCTCTCAATAACCTCTTGTTTAACTTCCTCAACATGACTCTCAATAACCTCTTGTTTAACTTCCTCAACATGGCTCTCAATAACTTTCTCAACATGGCTCTCAATAACTTTCTCAACATGGCTCTCAACAACCTCCTCGACAGGACTCTCAACAACTTCTTGTTTAACCTCCTCGACAGGACTCTCAACAACCTCTTGTTTAACCTCCTCAACAGGACTCTCAACAACCTCTTGTTTAATCTCCTCGACAGGACTCTCAACAACTTCTTGTTTAACCTCCTCAACAGGACTCTCAACATGACTCTCGACAACTTCCTCAACATGACTCTCGACAACTTCCTCAACATGACTCTCGACAACTTCCTCAACAGGACTCTCAACAACTTCCTCAACATGGCTCTCAACAACCTCTTGTTTAACCTCCTCGACAGGACTCTCAACAACCTCTTGTTTAACCTCCTCGACAGGACTCTCAACAACTTCCTCGACATGACACTCGACAACCTCTTGTTTGATCTCCTCGACATGACTCTCGAGAGGACTCTCAACAACCGTTTGACTCACTTCCTCGGCAACAATCGCTTGTCTAACTTCTTCAACCGGAATCACTTGAACAAAAGGCAATTTTACAACGGGCTTTGGTGGTTCACGTCGTCTCGAAAAAAAACTAAAACCAAACATAGTATATTATTGTTTATTATTTTTATTACAAAATAATAAACGACTAAAATCGGATCAAAAGGAAGGATCAAAAGGAAGGATCAAAAGGAAGGATCAAAAGGAAGGATCAAAAGGAAACCTTGGTTTCCTTTACTTTACCAGAACGACCCACCTGCGAGAGCCGAATTGGCAGGCGCCGGACCAAAGTCATTCATCATGTTATCACCTTGTTGAACAGATCTCATCATATCATACCCCTGGCCCGAACTTCGGTTTGTGGTGGTGACAGCAGGCGGGGGAGGGAACATACCACTCTGCATTGTGGGATTGTCGAGAGTATCGGCTCTACTTGGCGAATGGCTGTCGCCACTGTTGTTCATCGACTTCATGTTCTCCTTCTTCTTCTCCTTGCCGGGTCCATTCCACAACTCCATCGCGCGGTCAACCAAAATATTTACCTTGATTCCGAGCTTCGTCTGGAGACTGAGAACAATCACCAAGAAGGCCAATATCACAGTGGTCAAGTTAAACCCCTCGTATTTGTAACCGCTGTATGTAGGGAAATAAGTGATGACCCGGTGGATCAACACAATGCCAATAAACATCACGACAATCTGGATAAATATTTCTGCTAAAAGCTCGAGAGAAGACTTCTCGATGTCGGCCTCGGGAATGAACTTCTGGACAGTCTTGTTCAAGAGAACAACGGGAAGGATGGCGGAGAGAGAGTACTGAACCACATTCAGAATCTCGGCCTTGCCCTCCTCGCTGGTTGAAAACACATGGTTGAAAAAGGTGTGTTGATTACTTATTGATTTTGCTTCATGAATAATATTTTCCATTGTATATACTATTACAAAAAAAATAAAATTAAAGAGATCGGAGGTAGTATATAAAAAAAAGAAGACATGCAACAGCATCAAGAGGAACAGTATTTGAACTTACTTCGAGAGATTTTGGAGAGAGGCACATGGGAGGAGGGTCGCAACGGGAGAACCAAGAGCATTTTCGGTTACTCGATGCGATTCTCTCTGCAGAATGGCAGAATCCCGATTTTAACGACGAAAAAGACGGCGTGGAAATCTTGTCTAAAAGAGCTCTTGTGGTTTATTCGCGGAGATACAGATAACAAGATTTTGCAGAGCCAGAATGTGCACATTTGGGACGGAAATACCACGCGCGAATTCTTGGATTCGAGAGGTCTCGGCCACTATGCGGAGGGACTCATCGGACCCGGTTACGGTTACCAGTGGCGACATTTTAATGCGACACCTTACGATCCCGTGACTGGACAGCCGCGAGAGAACACGGGAATCGACCAGCTTGGACAAATCATCGAGGCTCTCAAGGACCCTTCGCAGAGAACGAGTCGACGTCTCATTATGACCGCATGGAACCCGCTGCAACTCGACGAAATGGCTCTCCCGCCTTGCCACATTTTGTGCCAGTTCAATGTCCATGATGGCAATAAATTGTCGTGCTCGATGTATCAACGCAGTTGCGATGTGCCTCTCGGCTCTCCGTTCAATATTGCGAGCTACAGTTTTTTAACACATTTGCTGGCTAAACATTGCGGATTAGAGGCGCACGAGTTTGTCTATTTTATGGGCAACTGTCATATTTACGAAGACCATATCGAGCCCATGAGAAGTCAAGTGGAGAGAACACCGTTCGAATTTCCAACAATCGAAATTAAAACGATTCGAGAGAAGATTGACGATTATGAAGTGGACGATTTTGTGATTCACAACTACAAAAGTGGAGAGCCCATTCGGATGAATATGGTTGCATGATCCTTCCTTCCCTTTTTTTTAAATTTTATAATCCTTCCTTCCTTTTTTTTTTAAATTTTATAATCCTTCCTTTTTAATAATAATTATTTGAATATTACTAAAAAATAAAAGCATGGGATTTAAAGGGAACGGCGAGTTCCCTTTATTTATTCGTCCTCCGACAATTCAAGCACAAGATTATCGCCTTGCTTCGGTTCCGGACCCATATCTGAGAGCACATGAATTCTCTCTTCATACAAGGTCTTGTTGACTTCCATGGTATAGGCCTGCAGTTTAAGAACAATGTCCTTCAAATTCTCTACCTCTCCAGCCAGCATTACAAACTTATGGTTGATTTCGTCTGCGAGAGCATTGACTGCATCCTCTGAAGCGGCCTGGTTGTCGGCGTGTGGGGCAGACACATCTGCCTTGCTTTCCTTCATAAAAGTCTCTAAAGTAGTCAGGCGCTTGTCGACAAGAGAAATCACCTGGGGCAAAGTTAATCCGCCGGCAGGTGGTTGTTGGACTCTCGATTGGGGTTGAGCAGGAGTGGGTGGAACTTCTTGTAAACTGGCGCCTCCGGCGCGTCTCTTTCTGGCAGCTGCATTTGCTTGTTGACTCATTTTTATATTTTGGTAAATGAAATATAAAATGTGAATTTAACGCAATAATTATTTAAAAAAAAGTCCGGCTTTAATATAAAAAAAATGTCAAGCGATCAAAACATTTTGGACAAAATCAATTCCATAAAATCCGAATATTATTCCGCCAATTCCAAAAACATTTTGTTCAAAAACAAGCAAAAATTTGATTGCGCACAGTCCATTATTCAAAACATCGATTTGAATGCCCTGTTTGGCACAATTATTCGCGTAAACGAAGAAAATCAGATTCATTTCAATTACAGTGTTTTCAAAACCATCATGAACCCGTCGATTTATATGGAGTTCATCTATTACATTTTTCGCATCAACGATCAGATTCTTCAGACATGCAGCAGTTATGTGGTATTTATCGACATGAAAGGACTCACCATGACGGGTGTCGAGAGATATAAAGATTTTATTTCCCTCCTCTCCGAGCAGGGAAAAGTCAATGGCAAAAACTTTTTGGAAAAGCTCGAACACGTTTTTATCCTAAATCCGCCGTTCATGATTTCCAATATTGGCAAGATTTTGCTGCCTCTCATGGATAAAATTGTAAAGGATAAGATCGTCATACAATGAAAAAAAATATACACTTCTGTTATATAACACACAGCCAATGGAAACAAGCACAGAATCGTTTGTCGACATTGAAATCAACTCTCCTACGCCTGAACGTAAGCTCTCTGAAGTGGTTTTGGACAAAATCCAGGACCAAGATTTCCAACAAAAGACCGGAGTGACCATCACCGTTCTGCTTGAACTCTACCGCGTTCTTATTGCATCGTTCCTCATTCTATTTGTGCCCCAAGAGTGCGGCGACCACGTATGTACAATTTCGGAGAATGCGCAGCTCGGTGCGGACCCCCTATACAATGCCGGCTTCTCTTTTAATTGCATCACTCTCATCGCCTTTTTAGGAATGTATTTCGCGGAAATCAAGCGAGAGGGGAAATTGATCGCCTATTTGGACGCGAACCCGAAATGCAAGAACGACAACGAATCGGTTGGTCTCGTGTTGGAAAAAATGCCCGACGAGAGAAGTCGAGTGATCCTTTTTTACGATAAACTGTACCAAAAAACTGGATACTTTGCTCTCGTTTGTTTTATTATAAATACTGCGTTGTCCGGCGTGGTTGTGTACAAGTATTATTTAGACGACAAGACAACATCGACTTTTATTACTTCGGTTCTTTTCATGATTACGAAAATGGGAGAGGTGTATTCCACCGTAAACACGGAGCAAAATATCTTTTACAGTGCGTATTTGAAAGGCAAGGTCCAATACAATGATTTGGATCCAGATAAAAAGTCGACAAATATAGTATAAGATTGATGCGAATCACCCAAAAACTACGAGGAGGTACTCGAGGACCAAATAAGACAGATGAAGAAAGAGCATTTGGAACAAATCTGACAGCATTTGTGAATGAAATCAAGGGTTTAATAAATAAGGTTTGCATGGAAACTCTTACGCAAATTGGTACGTTAACTGAAAGAAATAAATCTGGCATTCGACACGAGTTAACACATGAACGGAGAGAAATTGTTCAAAAATTGAAAGACGATTATACTGGTGCAAAAAAGGATAAAACAGACATAATAAGAGAAAAGGCGGAAGTTTTAAGAAATAATTTTAACAAGTATGCGTCAACATATAAAATAGAACTTCTGAAAGAAGTGATACGCTTTAGGAAAGATTTAGAAACAAAATATCTGACAAAACATGAGGAACGTAGAAGAAGGTTAGAAGAGCATAATGCAAAATTGTTAGACGAAACAAATAAAAAAATAATGAAAGAAATAGAAGAAACCAAAACGTTAGACGAAACGAATAGAAAAATAATAGAAGAAAAACATAGAAAAACGTTTGAAGAAAGAAGAATTGATCCTGACGAATTTTTAAAAAAAATTGATTTTGACGAAATTTTTAACACTGAGTTTAACAAAACTGATATTGAGCAACAAGATTTAGAATTTGCCGAGCAGGCTGTGCTTAACAATGAACCGGCTGTGCTTAACAATGAACCGGCTGTGCTTAACAATGAACCGGCTGTGCTTAACAATGAACCGGTTGTGCTTAACAATGAACCAGTTGCGATTAACAATAAACCAGCCAAGAACGTCGATAAATCCCCCAAAAAGTACAAAAAAGAGTTGGATGACTGTAAAAAAAAGCTTGAAATGTGCAAAGAAGAGTTGGAAAACCTGAAATCAAATGCAAAAACCAAGAAAGCGCTGAGTTTGTATGACCAAGTCGTTTTGGGGAAAAAAAAGAGATCTCATAAGAAGCAAACACGCGAGGGGGCTATTGTAGACTTAAGCAAAACCACTAATCTCGCAGAACCCCCACAACCCCCACAACAAAGCGATTGCCACGTAAAAGTCAAGGATATCGAAGATTTGCACGTGTATAAAAAAAAAGAGAAGAAGTTTTATTTGTGTATTGTTTTAAATGATAACGAACACATACCTGTACCAGTGTACGAGTGGATTCAATCTAATAGAAATAATATTTCTAAAACTATAATAGATAATTTGGATAACTGTACCCCGGTTGATATTGCTGATTTTGGTACTTCAGAGACGTTGAGTCTTCTACAATTTGCTCATAATGATGTATTTACACGTGCAAAAAATGATTGGGAATACAAAAAAGAATTGCTTGATAGACTAAAAACTGAGATCGAAAACGAAGAGATCAGCGACGCATTGAATAAATATTATACATTGTCCCAAGAGAACAAAACACAAATTGATGATTGGAGGAAAAATCACAACTTGAACTTAAAAGGCATTCATTCGTGGAAACCAGACAAAAAAAAACAGTTTATACAAATGATTGACTCTTTCTTGATTCCTTTATCAGAAGAAGAGTTGGAAAAATTAGTCAGTGACTATAATAATTTATCGGAAAACAACCAAATAAAATGTACTGCTTGGATTAACAACAGAAATTTGAATGATGAACCCTCAAAATGGAAACCCTCGGAGCAGATCGAATTTCGAAATTATGTTGAGTCCTTAATGACATCAGTTCCTACCGCTAAATTACAAGAAGTGACATCTCATGTAAAATTTTTGAATGACCAAAACGAAAACGAAGAATATTTGGCTGCCAACGAGTTAGATAATATCTTTAACAACTATGAAAACGAAGACGAGCCCACCACGGTTACAAACGCAAATGAACAACAAGGAGTTGCATCTCTTAACAATTTCCAAAGCAATAGAGATGCCGAGACCGCAGATAACAATATCGACCATGACGCAAAAGATGCCAATAAAAAGAACAGAGAGGTTTTAGCGGCAGAGGCAGTGGCAAATGAAAAAAATGTCTTTGACGAAGAAGAAGGTGATTGGCACGGCGGAAGAAATAGAAAAAGCAAAAGAAAACAAAAACGCAAAAATGCAAAGAAAACACAACGAAAAAAATAAAAAAATTTTTAAGCTTCTTTAATACGTTTAATATCTGAAAAATATGTAGACGAAACAACAATTTTCCGTTTCCGTTGTTTGGAATCGGTTTCTTCCTCTCGTTCCACTTTGCCATCCATATAAATCTCTTCAAATTCGTCGAATAAAATCTTTTTTACAAAATCATAAACGAATCGAAGAATTTCTTCCGAGCAGTTCCCGACGATTAAACAGCCGCCCGTCCGGAAAACCATAAAACTGACCTTCGTGTACTTTTTCGACTCAATCAATTCTTCCACCGTCAAGTGGCAGTCTTCCGGCAAAATGATGCCGCGTTGTTTTTCTGTATCAAACCCAATCTTGTTACAGAAATAGTATTTACATTTAACCCCCGGATAACTACACGAGTCATACATCGTGTCAATCTTGTATTTATCGCTCCGTAAAATCGTGTGAAGATTGTCGCGATTGATGTTGAAATTGCATTCAAAGTTCGAATTGATGAGAACATTTTCGCTCGGAATGTCTTTGAAACCGACGGGGGTCTCGAAATAAGGCTGGAGCGTGGTTAAAATAAAATGTTTTACTCTGTCAAACAAACCCGCGTTCAGAACACCGGGAATCTCGATTTTCCCCGTGTTGAAGAGTTTTACATGGATCTCGTGAAAAATATTGACAGCATTTCGGAAACGAAATGTGAGCGCAATGCAATTGAACATGGCCCCACCCTTGTCTTTGCCCCGGTAGTTCATGACGTTTTTCGAAGATATGCCGATGGTGACTTTGCGTTCGTCTTTGAATTTGGTTTTTTTCGCAATGGGGTTGTCGATTTGTTTGATGATTCGTTCGGTATAATAGTATGATTTGCTCAGGCGTTCGGCATTTTGTTGACATTCCTCTTTTGAGTGACAGGCAACCTTCATTTGTTTCTTCGTCACTCCCTCCAGTGGTTTCCAGTACTCGATAACGGGAATGTTCCAAAAGAGTATACTTACGTCAATATCACTTTGATTTAAATAGAGAAGTTTGGTTTTTGTTGAAATATAGAGCTCGTTGAATTGTGGTTCGGGTTTTTTCGCAACCTCCTTGGGTTCCGCTGAAGCGGCGGGAGTTTCGCCATTAATGAACTTAATCCATTCGTCGTCTAATTCTTGCATTTAATTTTATGATAAATTTATATAAATGTTAAAGCAGTAGTTAATCTAAATGTCGCAACTACAACAACAACAAGAATATATTCCATGGACAGAGAAATACCGACCGAGCAACTTCGACGACATTGTTTTGGACCCCCTGAACAAAAAACTATTTTTCAACATGTTGAAGAAAAAGAATTTTCCAAATATTTTGCTCTATGGCCCTCCGGGCACGGGGAAAACCACAACGATCATTAATTTGATTAATGAGTACCAGAAAATAAAAAAAAACAAGAGTCTCGTGATCCATTTGAATGCGTCGGACGAACGAGGGATCGACATCATTCGCAACCAAATTTATCAGTTTGTCAAGACCAAGAATCTGTTTGAAACCGGTTTTAAATTCGTTGTGCTCGATGAAGTGGATTATATGACTAAAAACGCGCAGCAGGCTCTCAAATATTTGTTGCAGATTTGTGGCAATAATGTGAAGTTTTTTTTAATTTGCAATTATATCAGCAAAATCGAGTTGTCGCTTCAGCACGAGTTTGTTTGCATTCGATTTAACCAGTTGCCGAATTCGAAAATTTGCGAGTTTATTCGTGACATTTGCGACAAGGAAAATCTCGACATTAGTAATGAAAATATACAAACGATCCAGAATCTGCATAAATCAGATATTCGGAGTATGATTAATTTCATTCAGTTGAATCAAAATGTGATTGTTCAGCAAAGCAATATTATTGATAATAATATTTGGAAACGGCTGCACGACATGTTTCTGGGGGCCGACCGCTCTGAAGGAGCCAACCGCCAAGAAGGCTCTGAAGGAGCCGACGAAATCAAACGCTTCATACACATGCTCAGCATCCACTACAACATTGACAAAAAACAAATCATCAAAGATTACTATAATTATTTGATTTTAAACCACAAGGAAATGGTGACACCCGAAATCATCGAGCGAATGGAAATCGTAATTCATAATTATGACTGCAAAGTCGATGTTTTACTTAATTATTTTATATCAGACACAATGACATTCAAGTATTTAGAAAAGTATTCATAATAAAATATAATAATCATAATGACCTCGTTTGTTCAAAACAACAGCGGATATTTGGAACTCATCTTGGGCCCCATGTTTTCGGGTAAAACCACACGCCTCATCCAGCACTACAAGGCGTACAAGTTTATTGGCAAAAAAATCGTAGTTATCAATTACTCGCTCGACACACGATACAGCGAAACAATGTTGTCGTCGCACGATCGCATTGAAATTCCCTGCGTATTTACGCACACGTTGTCGGATAAATCAATGTGGATCGATGCCGATGTGATTTTGATCAACGAGGGTCAGTTTTTCGGAGATTTATTAGAAACCGTGGTAGAAATGGTGGATGTATACAAGAAACAAGTCCACATTTGCGGTCTCGATGGCGATTTTCGAAGACAACGGTTCGGGACGATGCTCGATTTGGTGCCCTATGCGGACAAGGTTGAGAAATTAAATGCGTTTTGCGGAATGTGTAAAAATGGAAACTTGGCGGTTTTCTCGCACCGGGTTAGTAGCGAGTCGGCGCAAGTTGTGATTGGGAGTGACAATTATATGCCATTGTGTCGCGCGTGCTATTTAGCGCATGTCGGCCAAACATCCGCGTAAACCAGGGAGCCTACTAAAATGTACATATTCACGTTGTTTCAAGTACTTGCAAAAGAGGGCTCGTCGTTTTTTCAAAACATTCCGCCAGCGGCGCTGGACGATTTTCAGCCAAAATGTTTTGATCAAAACGTTAGTGAGACGGCAAGGTGTTTCACTGGTGCCAGTATTATTGTAAAAACAGTATGCGGTTTTTACAATTTCGAGCTTCGAAGTATCCGGAATGAAGTTGGGACTATAGTCGCGAATATGGTTGGTAATTTTTTCAAGGGGGTGTTTGAAAAACCCTTCGGGGGTGATGGCAATGTCGTACAAAAAACCGTCGCTAAACTGGTCGTTGTTTGGGTTTTTGAAAGGTATGGTTAAGTAGTAGGTGTGGTCTTGCTCTACTTCATTTTCATCCACAACAATATTGTCGTAATCGGGGTCGTCATCGTCGTCGTCGCTATTATCGGTTGTCATCTGTGGTTTTATTTATGATAAAGGAAACCTACGGTTTCCTTTTGATCCTTCCCTTTTTTATTTCCGCTTTTATTTTTAATTTTAAAAAATTAATTACTGATTGTATTAAAAATTGTTTTACTATAATCATAAAAAGGTAAGAGGAAGGATCAAAAGGAAACCTTAGGTTTCCTTTACCTTAAGAGATTCGCTTGGTGGGGATTTTGTTGTCAACAATGTAGATCGAATTTTCGGTCATGATAATGAAATCATTGCCTGCCTTGAAAATCTTCTGAATAGGACTGGTGTACTCCTCGTCACTCTTTACTAAAAGCTTCTCGTTGTTCTCTCTGACACCGATTAAAGCCTTCTTCTCGATGGAGGCGGTCCAATAATCAAGCATGACCGGCTTGTCTTCCGAGATGGCAAACTTGGTTACATTCTGTAAAGTAGTTGGATCGGGGAGTCTAAATGAATCTTTTTGTTCGGCGGATTGTTGCGAGGTCGTGGCTTGCTGCTGGTTTGCAATTGCGAATACGGATGACGGTTGTTGTTGGGATGTACTCATTTTATAATATGTAAAACAAAATAAAACCACTTTAAATACTAATTTTAAAAAATTACTTTTATTTTTTTTTGTGTTTCTGCCTAAATCAATTCATAAAAGAATCCTTCCAATTCATAAATGAATCCTTCCAATTCATAAAAGAATTCTTTTCAATGTTTACACTCCACGAAACCCTTCCCACCCTCTACGGAAAAGATATTTCCGGCAAGTCGAAACAATGGACCGCCACTGTCTACACTGACGGCGTTAAAGCCCGCTACACAGTGGAATACGGCCAAGTCGGGGGCAAGCTCCAGCTCACAAGTACCGACTACACCGAGGGCAAAAATATTGGTAAAAAAAACGAAACAACCGCTTTACAACAATGTTGCAACGAAATTCGGAAAAAATGGAACGACAAGAAGGAAAAGGAACGATACTCGGAAACTCTGGACGACACCGACGCTGCAACTGGGTCTAAAGTATTTCCGATGTTGGCTCATGTGTTTAACCCAGCAAAAAACACAAAGATTGTGTTTCCTTGTTTCGTGCAGCCCAAACTCGATGGCCTCCGTTGTTTAATTATGCGACTACCAAGCGGCGAAATCATCACGCAGTCGCGAACTGGTGGAATTTTCGTCACCATGGGCCATATTACCAGCCAGCTCCATCCCTTCTTCGAAGTATACCCTAAAATTGTTTTGGATGGCGAATTGTACACTAACGAGTACCCATTCGAAGAGTTGTGCGGCATGATTAAACGCACCGAGGTTGACGCCGAAAAGATGCGACTTGTTCATTTCCACATCTACGACGTAATATTGCCGACTCCGGCGGCGTACACGGAACGACATGCATTCATAGCGAACAATGCCCACTTGTTTCCCCCCACTTTTGAGATTGTAAAAACCGAAGAGGTAACAAACACGACAGAACTGAAAACCAAGTTTACCGAGTATATCCAAGACGGCTACGAAGGCATCATGCTGCGCAATAAAGCCGGGCTGTATGTCAACAATCGCAGTCACGATCTGCAAAAATACAAGGAGTTTGAGGAAGACGAGTTTGTGATTGTGGGGTTTAAAGAAGCCAAAGGCCGTGATGCTGGCTCCGTGATCTGGGTATGCGCGACCAAAACCGGCGACGAATTCGATTGCCGCCCCATCGGTTCTCTTGAACATCGCACTGAACTTTTCAAAAACGCGCCGAAATATATTGGGAAAATGCTCACCATCAAGTACCAAGAATTGTCGGAGAAAGGGATCCCGCGATTCTTGAGCGGAAAGGCCATCCGAATTGATATTTGAAAAAAAAGAATATAAAAATGTGTTTGTATTTCACTTTAATAATCAAACAAACATGACCTCATATTACGACGAAGAAACAAATACTACTTATTATGATCCTCAAATGGTTATTAACATTACAGAATATTACGACGGCAAGAGTGACACCAACGTTTTCCTTGTCTATGACGCGGAAGACGAATTGATATACTTGTACGGGGCGCGAGGCGAGCATTCCAAGTATGTGAGATACGAAAAGACGTTTCATGACGTCAACATCTTGTACAAGTTTTTGTCCGAACTTGTTGCGAACCATGACATCAGCCTTTCTGTAAACTATTTAACCAATTTGACGAATTATGACGACTACGATTCATTGCGAAAGAGAGTTGATCGAAACAACGAGGTTGTTGCATATGATAACATTAAGCTATCCAAGCGTTTGCTTGAGAAGTATGTGGCTGCCTTCTTTTAAGGGAACGTAGTTCCCTTATGATCCCTCCTTTTCTCTTTTTTTGATTATAGTAAAACAATTTTTTAATATGATCGAATAAACAAATTTTAATATAATCAAATAAACAATTTTTTAATATAATCAAATAAACTATTTTTCAAATTTAAGGAGGAAGGATCAAAAGGAAACCTAGGTTTCCTTTAAAGAGGAAGGATCAAAAGGCATAGGCCCGAAGGGCTGAATACCTAAGGTTTCCTTTAAATGGCTTAAATAAAAATATTGTGTATTTTTATATAAGAATGAGTTGGTATACGATTGTGTTTGATAAAGTTCCAGCAAAGGGTTCACCTGTAACAATGCATGAAATACCTCGAGTACTCGAAGATCCGGGAATCAATGAAGAAGAATTAGCCGAAGCAGCGTCCGATCTTGATATATTGTTTCGCCCTACTTTTAGTTTTAGTGGAATCCCTACAAATCCGGACGAGGACAAAAAATTTTTAGAGCAAGAAAAAACTCGGTCTCAAAATCCCGCAAATATTACACTTACCAATCTACAATCCGGATTGATGAATACCAAAGACTTTTATATAGGCCAACCTGTTAGCCAAGTGTATACTGCACTTGCAAGTACTGGATGGGCAGCATGGGGTCGGGTCAAGGGTCTTAAAAATTACGTTTTTGGACCGGGTGGAATTACGGGAGGCGGAAACAGAAAAACGCAAAAACGAAGCAAGCACTCTAAAACGTTTACTCAGAGTAGACGACAGAAAGTTTCGACAAATTCTGAATATAAGTAATTACGTGCTGTTTATTAACGGGATTTTCGCATGCCTCTTTCACGGGCTGTCTGACGCTATCGATAATATCCATAATTTTGTTTGAATTATTCAAGTGGCTCAAGTCATTTGTGTAATCCTTCTCGAAAAAAAAGGAAATATCACCGGAATCAATCACGTCGCTGTACTTTGAATAAACGAATTTGTGCCAACACTTGACAAGAATCGACTTGTTCATCTCGGAGACTGTGCGAAAAGATCGCAAAGCAGTCTTAAGCTGCATATTCTCGGGCAAAATTTTCAAAACATCCTCGAAAAACTCGAAGAAGTGGTCGTTGAAAGTTTTTATGATAAAAGATTTGTTGTCCATAATTTGTGTTGTTAAATACTGCAGTAATATTTTTATATATATTTTTTTAAAAATATTACTTTTGCGTTACATAGGTTTCAGAAAAGGGTTTTTCGCTCCACCAATCCCGAGCTGCGCGTCTTGCGCCTTTCTGATTTCCTCCATCTGGTTCGTCATGGTGGTATCGCCATCTTTAATTTTATTGTTACTGCCCTCTTGCGGTGGTGTGTGAATCATTTGGCGACCCGTATATGTCGAATGAAGCGAGATCCCCATCGACGCTCGGTTGTCCAACATAGAACCGCCTAAACTAAATCCCGATGGCTCTCCGTTGAAATTCGTGGCAACCATTTTGTCATTTACTATGCTCGGTTCGTAGTGCTTCACAATCTCCTCTCCGTAAATAACTTTGTAGTTATTGGCAGTCATTAATACGGCCGGAACACTGTGAATATTTGGCGGCATCAACACGCGGTCGCCGTTCTCCATAATGATATACATTTGGTTTGTTTGCGGATCACGTCCACGCTTGTCAATACATACGAAAGTAACCTCGCTCGTTAAATTTGCACGGACTAAAAACTGGAGTGTCTTTTGACTGTGTGGGCAATAATTGCTATAATAAAATATGTTTTGTTTTGCAGACATAATTTTTTTTTTAATAAAATATATATTATTTTTTTAAACCCGAACGTGACGAATTCTTTCGGCTTTTTTTCGACGACGAAGACGACGACGACGACAAAGGAATCGGATGCTGATATATCAGTAACTCCATATCCGCAACACCAAGAACGCGATCAATACCAAACATTGTTTGCTGTTTTTCAAGATGACATTGCCGCAATGCCTCGTTCAACGATTTTACTTTTTCTTCGAAACAATCGAGGATTTCATCCAGGTTCTTCCTCGCCTTATTCTTTTTGTCCTTGAGTATCTTCAGCAACTCGTAAAAAACCCACACGCACTTGATCTTGCGGAAACTTGGTTTTTCAAACTTGGAGTCGAATATGTCTCCCCGAATGATTCGGAAAAACGGGGTGTCGTCGTAGGCGCGACACAGTTTCATAAACGCCTCGTGAATCACAGATTCCGGTCCATACTCTAAATACATTCTTCGATTTTTTTGTATATAGTCGACAACTGCCGCATGTGTAAAATCAAAAGGATTTGTTAATAAATTTTCAATTTTTAAATTGCTGTCTTGACTTAAATATTTATTTACATATGTTTGTATTTTTTCTGCAGTTCCAAATTTACGAGTGAACCGCGAGAGTTTCACAGATTTTCGCATCGACGCAAACATGAACAAATTTATTCTATATTATACACACAAATTAAAATGGAACCATGATATTCTCTCTGTCCAAAAACCGACCAACTTCATCATCCGTAATAAAAAACTTTTTATTCTCTTTGTGATTGGGCAAAAAGACCTCGTGATGCAACTTGTGCACAAAAAACTTTATTGGATTCTCGAGACTATCTCTCGGCTTGGTCTTTTTCACATACACTTCCCAATACACCTTTCTGACTTCTTGTTTAAACCCGTTAAAATGATCCGAAAAACGGGCAAAGTGAGTCTTGTACATTGGGAAAAAATGTAAAAACTGATCCACTCTCTGGTGGGTTTTGCGCAAAGTCAAGTAATGGTAATGCAAGTTTGGATTGTTCCCGCGCAACTCCTTCAGATCCAAATAACGTTTGTTGAGAAACTTGGTTCTCATTAAACCCGTAGACAAATCTGTAATCATAAGTCCAGGGATCATCGGCGAATTTTCGGGATTCGACATGATGGAGTCAAAATCGAGTTTTTTCAAGGACTCGTATCCCAAACGATTCGGACTCGACACAAAACAGTCATGCGTCAGCGGTCTTCCCTTGAAGTAAAAATCAAACAACATCGGCATTTTGATGTTTCTTGCAACAAATCTGTCGTACTCGGGGTGCGAACGCGGATTCAAATATTCACACGTCGTACCCTTTAACTCGTAAGTGGAAACCAAGTAGAGCTGCGGCGTCAAAATCGGTTGCACAATGTGGTTGCAAGGATGTTGCAAAACAAATGAGTAACAAAAAGATCGGTCGAAATCGATGCTCGACAAATCGGGCACATCAAGTGCATCGAAAAACATTTGGCGAAAGGTTTTATTTGGGAGTGCTCCCTCAACACCGTCGTACATGTTTTTAAAGAAAAAGTTGTTACCGCCGATCCGTTTCTTGGTAGCGATTTCCCATTTGTCGCCGTTCCAAAATAGATTGATCATGGTACCCTCGACAATTTCGGTGATTTCAAAGTCGGATTTCGTTTCGCGAAGGCTTGGTAGCGACTTTGAAGGCGCCACGCAGAGAAGTTGTTGCTGATCGGCCGTGAAAATGGCGCTCCTGTAAATGCGATTTTCCATGTCGTCGTCAGGAATAGAGTCGGGCGCTAAATTTAAAACTCGGTAGTCTTTGCCATCGTAATTTAAAGAAACTGATTGAACAAAATCGGGAATTGTCGACATTCGAAAAAAACAAAATAACAATATACTTTATACAATATATATGTTGGAATCGGAGATAAAATTAAAATTAGGAGATATAATACAAATCAAATCAGCAACAAACGCCAAATTCCACTTGAAATATTTCCTGATCGAATATATTAATGATGATACTTTAAAAATACTTGATATCAATGATGGAGAGCGGATGTCGCTTGAACTCGATGAGCGTCAACTGATCGACAAGACCATTACCGAAATTATTCTCTTGTCTCGGAGCGAAGAACCCGGCTTTGCGAAACAACATCATTTAGTACCTGACACCGATGTGAAGATGGATTTTAATGGCGATATCGTCCTTGGTAAGGTAACGAATTTAGAAGAAGATATGATTGAAGTGAAAACGACCGACGACAAGACGCTTTATATCGATTTCGAGTACAAGGGTGTGCCGACCGCTTTGACTGGTATTTCAACAATTGCTGATCTTACTATTAAAAAAAGTTTAGAGCTCAAAGAGGAGGAGCAAAGTGTTGATAAAGACAAAGAGTCTGAAGACAAAGACGAAGACAAAGACGAAGACAAAGACGAAGACAAAGACGAAGACAAAGACGAAGACAAAGGAGACAAAGACGAAGATGAAGACAAAAAAGAAAAGAAGGGCGCTTCGATGGAATTCTCGCCAGAAGGCAATGCTATCATCCGAATCCCCGAAGGCTCTCCAATCGACGAAGAACCTCTCGAAGATATTCTTGTTCAAGAGGACGACAATGACTCAGAAAAAATAAAATCACCAATACAGGATCAACTCGAAACCTTGTTAAAACGTCAATCCGCAACTACCGCCCACTACATTCTCTCGAGGTTTAAAGAATTGCGTTCCCAGTTTGCAATCTTTGACAAACACGGAAATATCCTCGGCCCGCGTCTTATCAACGAGTTTTATAAACCCATCGTTGAACGGCTTGATAATTTAGACACAAATGTGCGATGGATCATTCCAGTTGTAAACGAATCTTGTAGCCCCGTTCTTTTTCAGACAATCAAGAAAGGAGTTGCGAATACTGATCTTGTCGCAAGTTGCTTTTACACATTCCACCGCATTCTGGATGGCGAACCGGTCACTATCCGTTCCGTCATTATGCTACCAAACACCGAACTCAATCGCGTCGATCTGCCAAACACAAACATTTTGATCAGAACCGCTCTGAGCCATCAACCCCAATTCATTTCGTTGAAAGAGGAAGAAGTTGTTCAAAACCGCATCGACAACGTCAACGAAGAGTTCAAATACGAAGACGACGCTTTTAAGAAACCCATGACATTCGACATCTCTCCTTCCTTAAACGCCGCCGATTACAAAACCATTTTGCAGTCGATTATTCCGAGCGGTGTCTCGCTTATCAACGAAAATCATGTCGGGTACAGTTTGGATCAGATGCTCGCCTTCTATGAACCCTTCTACATGTATGTAGACACGGTTTCCGCCAAGAGCGAGTTCTACAAGGAAATCCGAAAACGGATTCACGACAATATCAAGTCCTATGTCGACGACTACATGAGAGGCAAGCGCGAAATGCTTTTGGAAACAGAAGCTCTCGAACTCAAATCGAGTATTTTGCTGGACAATGTGAAGACCGAATTGTTGAGCAGGATCAAGAAGGAATATAAACTCGAGGAGAAAATGTCGACCAGCGAGCTCTTGAGCCGATTAAATGCTGCCGACCATGGACGCTTCTACATGAGTGTAGTGTCATACTTGATGGCCTATTTGTATACGCCGGATTTGGCCGAGATTGTCATCAACGAAGAAGAGGCCACCAAAAAGTCCAAGTCCTGTTTAAAGCGCGTCATTGCGAAAAAGTATACATCGTTGGAAAATTTGCAAAAGGACAACGGCAGAGAGGAGGTCTACTTTGACAAAGAATATGACGCCACACCTTACGAAATTTTGAAGAAACATGCCGAGGCACAAAAGAAGATGGACAGCGAAGAATTCCTCGACTACCTCACGCTTGTTCTGAAAAAAGAGCACAAAGTGGATGACGACGACACGGCCGAGTCTCTCGCCAAAACCATCGTTTTGAAAAAGAAACCAGTAGAAGCAGGCAACTACGCGGTCTTGGTGACTTTGCCAAAACTCAAAACGCCCATCGACGAGCTCTCGAACGAAGAAAAAGAGAGTGTTGAAATCGAGGCCAATGTAAAAAAGCGCGTCACCTATTTTATTCGTAAACACGACAACTGGATCTCAGTGCCGGATGCCGACGTCGACTTTTGCAACCCAGAAGACATATGTCTCTTTGACAAGAACAGTGAGTTCTGTAGTGTTGTCGAGAGCGCGAACGACCGCCTCAAGAAAATTGCCAAGAAAAACCTGAAACAAGAGATCGAAACCACAATCCAACTCACTATGCAAGATTTTGAGGAAGGCCTGGCAAAAATCATGATAAAGGCGGAGAAAAACTTGGTCACAACACAAAAGCTGCAAAAACACAAGAACGAATCGTTCGCCGTACGTGCCTACAAAATCGGCGCAAAAGTAACTGAGCAAGAGATTATCACCTCTCCTTACGAGAGTTTGCGCGACCAAATTCTCTCGATCACCGACTTTGCCCTAAAACAAGAATATATTATCAAGTTCAAAAACACATATTGCAGAGAGGCAGTCATTAATGGTGTATTGAACGAGTCGATTCACTGGTATTATTGTAAAAAGACCAATCTCAAATTGTTGCCAGCGTTTCTCTTTAAATTGGCAGAGAGTCATGATTATGAGACCGATTTGCAAGAGGTTGTCAAGTCGAATGGCGAAGTGTTTGACGGCGCCATCGTCGATAAACACAGTGGGTATTTTATTTCAGAGATATCGAGAGATAGAGAGATTGAAAAAGAAGAAAAAGAAGAAAACGAAGAAAAAAAGCCTCACCCATGTTTCATCGTTCCCACGAGAGGCACCGATCAATTCGTCATTTACACCGTTGCAAAGGCCTTGTGCAATCATTTGGAGGCGGAATATCAAGACAAGATTGTGGCACATACTCTCCGCCTCTCTTGCGAAGACATCACTGAAGTAAAATACTACGCCAACAAAATGAATCACAAAACTCCGTTCCATATTTGGAAGATGCGCAATCTTATTTTGTTTACCACCGCCGTCACGTTCGTCGTCATCCAAACCGCCATTTCGGTTCCCACCTGTTTAAATAAATGTTTTCAAAATAAAGTTGCTGGGTTTCCTCTCGAAGACTCGGAAGACATGACCGGGCTTCGTTGCATTTGTTCTGTTCTGAACGATTTGAAGAGTGGTTTTGGAGAGCCTTGGATTAATATCAAGAAATATACTACCGACAAATTCTTGAAAGAGTTGACACTCGTGATTAAAAAATATTTGTTGTCCGATTTCAAGATCAATCAGATGCTTGATGGTAAACGCGCCATTATGGCCGTTCTCTCGAAACATGCTTTAAAAAAGAAGCTGCTCTCTTTCCAACCCCCACAAGGCATCGAAGAGAGAATCAAAGACCTCACTATCGCGCCGGCTCTCTTGTCGGAAATCAACGAATCGATCAAAACCGCAAACAAGAGGCAACACGATTACTTGGGAACCATGTACACCAAAATTATGGAGAATACTTATTCGTATTTGCAAGATAAATCCGATCAGGCTCTCGAGTTTGTAAACCACTATGGACAAATTTACAACGAGATGAAACAACTCGCTTATCCGCCGCTCCTTTTGTCCAATGCCAAGAAAACCATTGTTTTGGAAGCAGCCTCTCCTACATTCAGCGAAAACAATATTTATGCGGCGTATATTCATTATTGCAACTTGCAGAACGATGTCCCTGTCCCCGACGATCTCGTTGCTGTTTGCCAAGAGAAGCTCCGCGGCCTGGACACGATGACGTTGGAGCAAGCGATCAATGTATTGGAAGACAATGGCAAGAAACAGTCGACAATCACCTTGACGAAATTAATGAGCATCATTGCTCACCGAAATATTGTTCATATTCGAGAGGATGAACAGCCCCTCTCGTTCACCGACATTGAACCGTCGGACAATCAAGATTTGGTCGTCATGCACATTTTGAATGCTCTCTTGAACAAGGAGCGCGTAGAAGACCTCGAGAGCTACTTGAAACATTTGAACCAGAAAATGTTGGAGAATATCAAGGAGTATTTGAACATCTTTGGTCGCGACATCTCTCGAGAGATGAAGACAAAAATCGTGAAACATTTTGACACAATCCATGAGACCAAAAACCTCTCGATATTTATGAAGAATTCTTTGTGCAATCTTGTTCCGACGAAGAAGAGTTCGCATGTGTCTCTCTTGTTTGATGAAATTCGCAATGATCCGATTATTAAAGACATTTTGTTTGTGGTGAGCCAGCTGGTTACCATCACATCCCTGAGTGCGGAGGTTATTAAAAACATTTACAAGTATTGTTATCTCTCGGTGTTCTCTCAAATCATTAGTGAGAGCAAGGATGACAAGTATGTAAAATATAAGATTGAGGATTTGTTTGACGGGAACGAGGTTGATTTTGTTGATGATCGCCACGATTTTTACAACGAGGTGTGTTCCGCTGTTCGAGAGTTGTTGGAAAGAGACATGCGAGAGATTGAATTCATGAATCAGAAATATGTTGCTCCCGTTGTTCTTCGTTGCGAAGAAAAGAAGAAAATGCTGGAAATGTTTTGTTCGGACTCGGATTCGGATTCGGACTCGGATTCGGATTTGGACTCGGACTCGGATTCGGACTTTTAGACAAAGAAATCATTAAAAAAATGCTCTATTCTTTTCGCAAACTCCGCAACGACTATTTGAAGTCAGTCGAAACAAAAGACTTTGATAAATGTTTCCAGAATCATACGGAGATTTTGCTCCAAAATAAAAAGGATTTGTATGCGGCGCAAAGAACTATTCTTTATTTGCGCCACAGGATGTTTATGGGATTTGAACTTAAGAATCCTTCTTCAACACCAGATTATTACTTTGGTAAGTTCAAGCTCGATAATGGTGGATCGCTCAAGTCTGCGCCGGACAATATCAAAACTGGTCTCCATTTTTTGAAAGATGGTGGCATCATGGACGGAACATTTCACGCCAATGGGGATCTTAAAACCGGTGTCTATTATCACCTCCTTCATGGCGTCGTCGAAGAAGGCTCGTTTCAAAATAATGTACTTACCAATGGTTTGCGAATCTGTAAAAATGGCGACTTTGAAGAGGGAACATTCGTTGACGGCAAATTTTCAACTGGGCTGCGCCACAGGGCGGACGGTTCGATTGAAGAAGGCACTTTCAGTGACGGAGAGCTAATCATAAATAAATTTTAACTATGTCCAACTTACTCGGCAAACTTCACGACGATTACTTGAATACCATCGGTGACGAAGGTATTAAGAAATATTACGAAACCAACGTCTTATTACAATCTATAAAAGAATTGTATGCCGCCAAGAGAACCGCTCTTTCTTTATTTCACCAAATGTGCACCAATGATGATGATGAATCGGTTCGACATTCTCCAATTTCGGTTTCATGCAGCGTCAGTTTCTTGAGAGACGGTGGTATTATGGAGGGAAATTTTCTTGCCAATGAGGAATTTAAAGGCGTCTACTTTCGTCCGGAATGTGGCGTCGTCGAAACCGGTCACTTTAAAAACAAAGTGCTTTTCTCTGGCTTACGAATCTGTGAAAATGGCGACATTGAAGAGGGACTTTTCGAGGATGGCACGCTGATGGATGGTACCCGTTATTTATTAAATGGTGTTTTCGAAAAGGTGGTTTACGAAAGCTACGAGTAAAAAATATAACCGAAATATATAAAAATGTTTGATTTAAGAAATAACCGTTTAATAATATCAATTTTTGTTTTTTTATTTTTAATTTCCTTAATCCATTGGACAAAACCAAAATTAATGTATAATGAACAAGGAGGATTCAGACAGTTTGGGATCGGTTATAAACAAAAAACTGTTGTGCCAATCTGGATTGCCTCGATACTTTTAGCCATCTTATCGTATTTGTTGATTTATTACCTAAATTAAGGGAACCCATGGTTCCCTAAGGGCGGCAAGGAGCGTCGCTACGCTCCGAAGCCCGACGGGCTGATTGATCCCTCCTTTTTACCATTTGGAGCGGATCTCCTTCTCATTTTTTTATTTGGAACAAAACATTCAAAATAAAAAAATTGTTATAATGTCATCTTACAAAGCCTTGCTGCAAACGGAAAACATAAGTCGATTCACAAAGTAAGTGACCAGATAAATCAGAGAGGCGCCAACAACCGACGCATAAAATCCGAAACTCTTGTCTCTGCGGAGGCCGGTAATGATACCAGTGATAACGGCTAAAACAAACAAAAACATGGAGAAAATCGAGAGGTAATAAAAGTAAAGGCAGTATTCGCCCGAGAGAGGACCAAACACAGTGTTCATAAAGTCAGACATGGTTTCTTATATTATTGCCCTATACATTTTTCCATTTATTGAGCAATACAAAAAGAATAATAAAAAGAAAAGTGTGAGTGTATTGTATAAAAATGGATGAAAACAGGAATAAAATGGGGTGGGAAATCATAGACTCTTATTTTCGAGACAACCCCCAGAGTTTAGTGAGACATCATCTTGATAAGTACAATAATTTTTTTAAACAAGATATTTTTCAGATTTTCCGAGAGATGCCGCCGATAACCATTGTCTCTAAATACGACGAAAAGACCCGCGATTATAAATCGAAATGCAAATTGTACCGCGGCGGGAAAACCGGCGAGCTCGTCTACATCGAAAAGATCAAGATGGATACAGAAGACCGCGAAATGTACCCCAATGAAGCGCGTCATTTTAACAAGACCTACGAATGCAATGTTTACTACGATATCGAGGTAGAGCTTCTAAATGTGATTGACAAGACCGATATCCCCGTCGATTACGAGAGACCTCTCGACGAAGAAGACGACGAAAAGACGGATATGTTTAAGAACCCCAAGAGAGACCGACAATTTTTAGAGGGAGTTATTGAAAAAAAGGGCAAAGAACATCTTGACAACGATCCGCTGAAAGAGGGCGGGGCTGCTTCTGCAAGAAAGCTCACGGTGAACGAGAGCCTCGAAATGCAAAAACGTTTCGAAGAGTCTATTAATCACCAGACTGGAGACCAAGTATACAAGTTTGTGTTGAAACGCGTTCTGCTCGGCCGGTTCCCCATTATGGTTCAATCGGATTTATGCTCTCTTGCTGGTCTTCATAGAGAGATGCGTTACAATTTGGGCGAGTGCAAGAATGATTTGGGTGGTTATTTCATCATCGAAGGGAAGGAGAAGACCCATGTCCCTAAATTAGAAAAGTGCAAGAATTCTCTCTCCTTTGTTTCTGACAAATGTGTGGAGGTTTGCAGCGTCTCCGAGAACTTTGCCAAGCCAAAATCAACGATCCGTCTCGAAAACAAGGGAAGCAGCGGCTTCGTCGTCACCATGCCCCACGTTTCAAAACCAATTCCTCTTTTTACCTTGTTCCGCGCTCTCGGCGTCCTCTCTGACAAGGAAATTATCCAATCGTGTTTATTTGATCTCTCCAAGTACGAAGATGTGTTGGACATTTTTATGGAGAGTGTTTACGCCTCCGCCAAGGTCATGACGCAAATTGACGCTGTGAAATTCATCGCGGACCTCACGGAAGAAAAGTCCGATGCATACGCTCTCATGTTATTGTCCGAATATTTGTTCCCCCATGTTGGAGAGACAAACTATGTGCAAAAGGCTCTCTACTTGGGACATATGACAAAGTGTTTGCTTTTTAACAAAAACATCAAGACAAACGAAGAATTGCGTCTCGACAATCTGCTCCCAAAAATCTTTGCCGAGTTTTGCGACAAACAGTGTCGAGAAGTGTCTCTCGCGTTCCAAAATGTTTTATATAGAGAGCAATCGGCATACGAAGACCGCCTCGATCTATTAGTTCAAAACCATTACAAAGAAGTGTTTGGGAAGCACCAAGCAGACATAACTAAAGAGTTTGTCTTGGAACCGCTTGACCGCACGTCGTATCTCTCGACGCTCGCACATTTACGCAAGATTGATGAATCCGGAGACCAAGGTCGTATGGGCGCCGTGGACTTTATCGACGGCAATCAGCTCACGCTTTTAACTCATGTGACAACTCATCTCTCGAGAGAAGATATGATTAAATGGTTGTGTGAAAACTGCCAAATCAATTTATTGGAAAACTGCACATTCCAAATGCTGGCGGTGCTTACTAAACTATTTGTGAACGGATATTGGGTTGGCGGCGTAGAGAATCCGATCGGGGTTGTAGAAAACGTCAAGTTTTATCGCAGAAATGGCCTCATTCCTCCCTTCGTAAGTATTTATTTCAACATTCCACAAAACACCATTTTCATCTACACGGATGGAGGGCGTTTAACACGGCCTCTCTTGACCCTGACAGATTTACCTTCTGAAAAGTATTCGTGGAGAGATTTGGTGTCGGGATTCCACAAGAGAGCCACAGAGGCATATGGATTTTACAAGTTGAACGAGTTGTACGACGAAGATCCCGCCGCAGATGCGACCAAATTGAAGCGGTATCGAGAGAAGCACGGGATCGTCGAGTATATTGATCAAAACGAAGAACACTCAATCGTGATTGGATCAGAGCATCGAGAGATTCACGAGTCTCTTGTTTTAGGGGCTCTCTCGAACTTGAGTGCATTCCCTCACCACAATAACCCCGAAAATATTTTGGCGTCAATTCGGTTTTCACAAAAGGCCGCCTCTCTATACTCAACAAATTACAACATGAGAGTCGGTGAGCAGGTTGCGACTGTTTTGCACCAAGGACAAAAGCAGCTTGTTAAATCACGGTATGCAGAATATTTAAATGTGGAAGAGAATGTTTATGGAGAGAATGTGATTGTGGCGATTGCTTGTTACAATGGATACAATGCGGAGCATGGTGTGATTGTAAGCGAAGGATCTGTAAAACGCGGGTTGTTCAGGAGTTCTGAGCTGAGTTTGGAAAAGGATGATACAACAAAGAAAACAGAGATAGTTCCAAGCTTGGGTGACGTTCTCTCTTCTCGAGAGGGTCTTCAGTGCGGCGTCGGTCTGATCGTTGCCGAGGCCGATATGCCGTTTACCAAAGACGGAATCCGCCCCGATATTATTATCAATCCCCTCTCGAACATTTCAGTCTCTCAACTCATGGAAATGATTGTTGGCAAAGCGTGTCTCAAGTTTGGATATCACGGCGACTGCACTGCGTTCGCAACGAATGGAAACGAGATTGCCGAGTTTGCGCAACTTTTGGTCGAGTGTGGCATGCACTCATCTGGCAACAATATCTTATACAACGGCATGACCGGCGAACAGATGGAATCTGAGATTTTCATGGGACCTACCTACTACATGTTTTCAAAACATCGAGAGGCAGAATATCATGCACAGACCGCGAAGGATCGTCTTACGCGCCAGTCGGTGGATGGTGTCGAAATTGGCGAAGAAGACCGCGACGCAATTATTGCCCATGGGGCCGCCGAGTTCTTACGAGAGACGTGGGATGATGACTATTTCATCGCGGTCTGCAACAAAACGGGCGGCATCGCAATTTACAACGAGGACAAAAATGTCTTTATCAGTCCTTGGGTAGATGGTCCCTTGAAATTTGTAGACTCTCTGGATGGCAAAAATAAGAATATTGAACAGATTACGAAATTTGGCCGCAGCTTTAGCGTGATTCGCGTTCCTTATGCATTTAAGCTGTTTATTCAAGAGCTGCAGGCGATGAACGTAAAGATGGCGATCATTACAGACGACAATGTGAGCCAGTTTGACAATATGAAATTCTCCAAGGTGCGACTTGATTTGCCAAAGCCGATTGAAGAGTCGAAAGAAGAATATTTGTTTTCGGACGACGACGACTACGACTCCATTTTGGATTCTGATTCAGAGGATGATGATAAACCACCTCCTCTCAAGATTGAAGGAGGCAAAAATATCAAGATCCATTACGAGACTCTTCCTTCTCTCGCGACATCTACAAATCTCTCTTCACTTATTTCTCAATCCGAGAGCATGAAACCGGTTGTTACAACTGTAAAAAATGTGTTTAATGTGGGAGATCCTGTAAACTTTGTGGGTGATTTTATGCCGTCGAGAGTATGGACAGTGGAAGAATTTGACAGAGGTTTTGCAGTATTGAAAACAGCCAACGTGGAAGGTCTTGAGTCCAATATGAAGGTAGTCCATTTGAACGATATTGTGCCTGCGGTTCCGGAGCAGCAAGTACAAGCCCCTGTATCCGAAGAGTCGCCTGTCAAGTTCTCTCCCGTTTTCAACATTGTTACAGGGGATGGGAACAAGATTGAAGCGCAAGCATCCGCGCAAGCAGCAACATCTACAGAAGCAAGTGCGAAACCAACAAGCGTGGACGATGACGACAACATTTTTAGCAAACCTTTGATCAAAAAATCGCAGTCGCAGGCATCGGAAACGGGCGAACCACTCAACAACAAAATGCTTTCGAACGGAGGTGCGATCGTTATCAAGAAGCTTTCATAAATTAAATTTTTTACACACTAATATATAAAAAAAAATGAACTACACGAACACGGACTTGGTGTCGATTTATAATTCGAGACAAACATTAATCGACGTGATGCAGGGGCACGGTTATGATGTATCGAGTTATAATAATTTCAATATTAACGAGGTTGAAGCGATGGCGAAGAATAATCAGCTCGATATGTTGATGAAAAGTCCGCATCACACGGCTTATGTAAAATACATGTTGAGCAAAAGCGCGGTGAGGTTGACAGCCATTGACGAGCTTGTTGAGGAACTCTTTGAGATTGAGGCGGTTCTCACAAAGAAAGATTCTCTCATCATTGTTGTGAACGATGAACCGAACGAGTCGATGGTCGCCAAGTTGCGCTATTTGTTTGATCACCGCGGTGTCTACGTCGTTGTCCACAACATTAAGCGACTCCAGCGAAACATTTTGAAACATGGATTGGTCCCTCATCATTCGGTCGTGGAGGATTTACAAACAATTGATTACAGCCTAAAAGATTTAACCCAGTTGCCGGAGATTTCGCGGTTCGACCCGGTTGCTTTATTAATCGAGTTGAGGCCGGGGCAGGTTTGCAAGATTGACCGCAAAAGTATAACTTCGTCGGAGTCTACTTATTACAGATATTGTGTGTAATGTATATATACAAAGAAAAAAAAATGACGGAGGCTTTTAGTACAAACGATGTTTATTATGTGAGAGCGACCGATAACTCAGCAACAGATGCCGAAAAAACGTATAAGACGAATGTTGACAAGTTGAATTTGTTGAAAGAAAATTATGGACTCACGCAGAAACAAAATGCCGATTTCAATATTAGTCAAAATGCGTTAATTTTAAACAATGTAACTTTAGGAATCGGAATTTTCGCCATGATGTGGATTGTGTACAATAAATAATATTCTTATAATGTATAAATTATGTATAATAATATTAAAAATTTTATAAACCCGCGGTATGCGACTTTATTTTTATTTTGTATTGTTTCATTGTTGATAATTATATTCATGAAAAGTCGCGCGGAGAGTTTTGTCGGAAATGATTTGAAAGAAGTGAGAGACATAAAAGGCGATATCAAAGATTTAAAAGGCGACGTCAAAAGCAACAACCGAGATATTAAATCTGCGAATGACATGATTCAAAGTGTGTCGAACTCGGCGACTTCAAACATTAAATCTTTGCAAGACAAAAAGCTCAACACCGCCGATTTTGGAAAAACGCTTTCCAACGATGTCAACTTTAATAAAAAGTTGAACGCGAGCGATTTCGACGCGACTCTCGACCGAAATGTCAAGTTCAATGACAAAGTGAATATTGGAGATTTCGGAGCGCTTCTTGAAAAAAATGACAAGTTTAATGGCAAATTGAACACAAGCGATTTCGAGACAACTCTTGGAAACAGTGATCAATTGAAAGCCAAACTGAACACAAGTGATTTCTCGAGTACTTTGTCGAAAGATCCGGCGATTCTAAAGTTACAGACGGATTTAAAGGGTGTCCCCACCAGTGATAATATTGGAGCTGTCGTGAGTCAACAAGTACGATCGCAAGTCGGCGACATCAATGCTGCCAATACACTTTTAACAACAAACTTTAAAGACTATTCAAACACATTAAATTCTCGTGCAGTAGAAATTAATAAACTGTATGATGACCGTCAAACAAACTTTAATAATGGTGTTGCGGCCAGAATAACCGAGTTTAATGAGAATGCTGAAAACAAAATTAACAATTACAAAACAAACGCGACCATGATGAAAAATGACTTTGTGCAAACCGCCAACACCCAACTTGATTTGCTCAACTCCAATTACCAGTCGAAAATTGGGGAGCTTGGTTCATTAAAAGCCGGCGCGGAGTCTGCGAGAGACCAGGCGGTTGTCGCGAAAGACGCGGCGGAAGAGGCAAAATTCAACACTCAAAAAATGTACGACGATGTTTTTAAAGAGGCGTCGAGTCGAGTCGTCACCCAAGCAAATTCCTATAGAAATGGACTCAATATGAATCAGACTACCGGCTACTATGAATCCTTCGGAACTATTTATGAGGCACTTGAAAATCCAGTGCCCCAGGCAGTTTTTGATAAAGAGAAAGAGGTTATTCAAGATATTAATAACTTCAACGCAAAATATTACACTATCATGACAGAGATTGCTAATCCAACCTCGTATACGGATAGCGCAAAAATCGACATAGTTGTTGGTTATGTAACGGCATACTATAAATTGATAGGGCTCAATCAATCCGACGTAGCAGCTGTGAGAAATGTTGTTGTGGTTGGATCTGGACTTCCAGCTGCAATTCAAAGTCAACTGAGTACTGCGTTAAGCAACCCAACCACTGGTTTAAAAGCAACGCCTGGTAGTATAAACGAATTATCAACCATGTATGCAAATCTGAAAACCGAAACGGACCAAACCGATAACATTGTTAAGAAAGCCCATGAGATTGACGAATTGCGTCGTGATTTAGACACAAAAATGGACGCAATTATGCAGTCGAAAAACCGTACAGACGAGCCAGCGGTGACTTATGATTCCACAGTGTATGCTGGTATCTTGTGGTCGGTTCTCGGAACATCACTTTTGTTTTATGTATTCACCGAATAAAAATAATACTAAAATATGTTAATCAATGTTATATATGTCAAATAATAAAAATCAGCCGACTTATAATTTTCCAAGTGTTCCAAAAGAAACACCAGCAGAGATACAAGTTTTAAATAGTTTCCCGTCAACCGCGCCCTTGGTGGAAAGAGACCGATTGCGCCAAATGGAACATGACAGAAACGAAATGCGAGACCATTTGCGATGTATTTTCAGCGTGAATCAGAAGAGAAGAGAAAAAGGTTGGTATCCTTTGATTGCTTTTACAAAAGAAGAGGCGGAATGGAACAAAACCTTAACACAGATAGATACATTCGGATCTGTACCTAAAAAAGGAGGTCGAAAGAAAACCAAGCGATTACGATCCTATCGGTAATTGATTATTGTACAAGAATTATCAATTATTTTGTTGTAGTATATATACAGGGATGTCGAACACATATTTGCCTCAACTGAATTTACAAAATTTAAAACACATTGAGGAGTACAAAAAAGTCCACAACAACGATTTTAGTCAAGTATTTTTCAAACCCGACGCAAAGAACATTAAATCGGAGAAGGTCGGCGTTTACATCAAAGACATGAACAATCAAGACCGCGTGACTCCATTCAAACGTGTCCCTGGAATGCACACCGCGGAATCTTGCAAACTAAACACCGCCGTCGTCGCAAACAGTACTATTGACTACAAGCAGGCATACAAGCCTGGTTTGCGCTACACGATTGTGAATGGAGATTTTAACGGATCGCCCAATTATTTTTTATCGGAGTCGTCCCCCCTTTCCGACGAAACGGTTGAGCCTGCTGATTTTCGAGGGGCAGGCGTTGCCGGCGTCTCTGTCGAGGTGAGCGGATACATTGCCGCACAAAAGCCCGGAACATATCGCGTGGATCTGCGAAACCAAAAACCACCGAAAAACCTTTTGATCTGGGTTGGCAACAATGCTCTCAAAACTTACCGCAAGGAAAACGCCATTTTCGTGGTGGAAGACCGCGTAATCAAAAGCGAGAAAAAGGCCAATTTGGTTGTCGCTGAGTATACACCGTTTCGCATGCAATATTTTTTAGATAAAGGCGACACCGATTTAGGCGTAAAAAATCTGTTGTTTAACGACGAGAACTATCCGATCGACGTTTTCGGGACCAGTGGTTCTGCAAACAACTTGTTTTATTACGCTCTCACACCCACTGCACAACCGTCGCTTTACGAGTGCAATATTTACAAGGGTTCTGGACTCGAATTAAACAACACAGCAGATGTCCAACAGGTAATCAAAGTGTGGTCGATGGATTTGCCGAGTGAAACCGATTCAGTCCGTCTCGACTTGGTCGGCGATTTGTGCGCATATGATGCCGAATTCAATAAACTCGGAAAACCTCTCGTGTCTGTTAGCAACAATGTTGCAAAACCGTATACTTTGGTTTTGGACGACACTTTGCCGACGCCTCTCTATATTTCGAACGGATCGTCGTCCAAAACCAACGTTACGATTGAGGATGTTACGACAACCACCGTTCCAAACGACAAGTGGAAACAACTTGGAATCAAAAAGAGTTTATCCAATACTTCGGCCCCCGCGGGTGGGAACAAAGTGATTTCGGTCGATAAAATTACGGAAACCGTGCCGATGGTTTCTGAAAATTTCAAACTCAAAGTGCAAATCATGTTGGATCCAGCGGGAAACAAAAAACTCGTGTTGCTGGCCAGCATCTCAGACAACCGCGTATTTTACACTGCCGAACCCGATATGAAAGCGAACAAACTCTTTTATGCGAGCACCTTTGCCAACAACAAATTTTTGAAAGAAGTCCCCGATTCCTTGAAAGACTATGCGAACTCGACATCGTACAGTGTTTACGCAGAGTCGTACCCAGATCCCGAAACAAGTTATGCCACGGTGGACTGCAAAAACACGACAACGAACCATTATTTTAAAGTTTCCGACGCCAACAACACGGAGAGTTGTTTGCAACCCAAAACAACAGGGTCTGCGCCGACTTTCTTGCCCAAACAGCCTGGTTCGCAGTACACATCTTCGACATTATTTGTCCGAAATCCGAAAATCCGCACGGGCGATAAAGAGAAAAACGAGGTGTACAATGGAACCCAATACATTTCAGATGGCTTTGGGCATCGTATCGAGTCGGGGTTCAAAAACTATCCGGTCGAAAAGGATCCTTTAAGCGATGTAGATGTGCCCGGTCCCGAAGGGACCTCCTATGTCGCGGAATTAATAAACAAAATAACCATGAGCACAAGTGGTACACAAAAAATATCTAATCCTATACAAATGACGCCAATGATTGCGGGCAAGATTGAAAATTTCGTGGAAAGACTTACTGTGAATGAACAGACAAATCGTGATCTTGACAAAATGAGTCAGGGTTTGGCAACATACCAAAGTTATCAAAACAGTGTTAATAAAAATTATGGTACAATTGGTACTAAAATCGGTGACATCGATGGATTGTATCGAGACATGTCTGCGGACAATACAAAATACGACTTTACCGGTCCGACAATTCACTCGTTGGAGGAGGATCGAAGTTTGCAGGCGGCACTTAAGAAAGACAATGCGATTTATTTAGCCGAACAAAATAACCTTTATTTAGTTGGAACTTTAACCATGGCGACACTACTAATCACAGCGATTTTTGTATCCAAGTAAGAACACACGCACACACACACAAACACTGTTTTTTTTCCCGTAGTATATATATAAATACATAAAATGTCAGCAGCACCAACTTCTGTTTTTGATGTACCAAATATTGTCAATTTACAAAAAAGTTTAATTACAAATTTAAGTGGAGATAACCAGGCAATGAATGAACTGGCTTTAAAAGTGAATACACTGAATGATGCGGTTTCTACAAGCAACGCGACAATTTTACCAACATTAACAAAGCAGAATGATGTAAACGCGGTTTTGGAGAGAGAAAAAACGCGACTTTTGGAGCGTAAACAGGCAATCGATGTTGCGGGCGTTGGACAACAACGTTTGATCGACTTGACACGAAATGCGACTCAGCGCAGTCGCGCCATCAACAATATTTATATTGTGGGGGTGGTTGGATTGCTTCTCTATTTAGCGGTTCGATTCGCGTCCGATTTGTTGCCTGAAATGATTGTCGACATATTGATGATTTTGATTGTTTCGATTACCCTTCTGATGATGTTGAAATTGTATGCTGATTTGCAAAGGCGAAACAATATGGATTTCGACAGTATAAGTTTAGGTGAACCGTCGAAAATGGTAGGCAAGACAACTTCCGGATCTGGGTCGTCTTCTTCTTCGTCGGATGGTGCTGGGCTAATCGAGTCGAGAATCGGCGGCGGTTGCGTAAAAGATGCTTGCTGTCCCGACGGAACCAGTTACAACGAAAAATATGCGATCTGTGTTCCCAAAGAAGTTCCTTTTAGTCAAAAGAAAGATAAGACTGGTGAAACTTCGAATGCGGCAGACTGGGGATACTTTATGCCGGATAAAGTTTGGAAACTAAAGTCCACTTGCGACACCACAACCGACGGATATAGTTTCGCCGAACTTGGCTGCAAAGCCAAAGAAACATTTACCGCAACAAGAACCAGCGACATGGCCAAGCCAAACGACCCGTTCGAGTTTGCAGATTATAATTTGTACAAGTAAAATATAATATGAGTGGCGACCCTTATACCGATCAACTCACAGAAGAAAACAGAAATTTACAATCAGAAATTGACAAACTTCAAAATGATTATAACCGATATGGTCGCGTCAATGAATATTATGTGCAAGACGAGGTCATGTTGGTTTATATTCAGAAAATGATGAGCGTGCTTTATCTTGTGATTTATTTTGGGTTCATTTACTTGATCGTAATTTCTGACCGCCATACTGTACTCAAAATATTGTTAGCCGCTATATTTGCTACGCTGCCGTTTATTGTGCATATTGTGACCGCATATTTATATTCTACGTATTTGCAAGTAACCGAATGGCTCAAAATTGGAACCGTTACACGCATTTAAACCTTTGCAAAGGTGTGAAGAATTTTTTCGCAGACATCTACGAAAAAACTTTTTTTTACGATTGTGCACAATAGTCATAAATTTTATTAAAAATTTCAAGTTGTATTTATTACAATCCGTCCACCACGCGTACAGAATTTTTCCGAAAAAAGATGCAAGCCGTTTACGACCACAGTTTGAACGTTTCCCACGCGTTTACAAGTATCCAAAACCAATCGGGCGCTTCTGAAGAATTTGTGTATGCCCTGTTTAATGGTGAGAATCCGCCTCCAATTATCTTTTTATCAGATGACAAGAAAAATCATGTAAACCGCCTTATTTCCCAGGGCTGGGAAGAAAGACATGCAATCGACTTTGTAACAGGTCGCGCGTATGCTCGTCAGTTATTTACATTGTACAAAAATGAACCTGCCAATTTTTTTAGATTTATAAATATTTTACAAAATTAGTATTGCATAGTGATTATATTAAGTCAACCGAATTTACAATGTTCATTTTTTCAATCGATTTTTCAAGTTGTTTTTGTTTTTCGAGCCCGTTGAATAAATAATCCGTTCCGGGGCTCTCTTCATTCTTTTTAATTTGGCTATAAATATTATTTATATTGCTTATCGCCAATTCCACGGTGCGTTTGTTCGAAACCAGTTCCACATTCGCATCGTATGGCTCGGTGCAAAGCGACACCGCAAAGTACAACATCTCTCGCCGCTTCTTGCAACAAGCATTTGTGTACTGCATGCAAAAAAGAGTAAACAACGATTTGATGGTTTTTTCTATAAACGGGTTCTGCAGCTCTCTTGCATAATAAAAAAGCGTGTCCCAAATAATCCAAACAAGGTCTCTCGAAACCTTTGGTTCGACCGTTACGAAAGGGCGACGTGCGCAAAAACACTTTGTGTTTCTCTTTTTGCAAATCGTCTCGAACTCGAGAATCCATTCGATCCAGTAACACGCAAACACGGTGTTTTTCTTGTGCTTGGAGATATTGAATGCAAACTCATTCATGGGAATAAAAATCTCTTTGGGGTCTTCCTGCATAAAAATCGGGGTAATAAAGTCGACACTCGGCGCCTTGAGTCGTTCTGTCATTTGTGTCATATCAAACTCGGTCTCTTTGTTGATTTTGATAATTTCGAAACTGTGTTTTTTGTTCGACAGACAGAGCACGCTCACAATTTCAGCAAACAAGTTGCGAATGGTTTGGTTATTGCGGAGTTCTATCGGCGCCGTAAAATGGCCTTCATTTATAAGGGTTTTGAATATGTCGTACCTTTTCTCGAGGTAGCAAACTAATTTAGGGTTTCCTATGTGGACATGTTTCGAACAATAGAAAAAAATATTCTCCCATAGTTCGAGGAAATGCCCGGCACAAACGAGTTCGGCAGCCCAGTTGCACGCGGGTTCGATCTTCCCATTTAAGAGGTTTGCGACGAACTCATTTTTCACGTCGGCTTTTTTATACTTTGAGAAACTGATTCCTTTAAAAGCAGCGGGTGGACGTATATCATTAATTTCGGAAGAATTCATTTTTTATACAAGTACATACCTATTTTTTTAAATTGGTGCACAAGACTAAAATATATTTCCATTTTATATATATTAAAAAAAAGATGGATTTAGCATTTGTAATTTTAGGAGTAGTTCTTATATTAGTGTTGTATTACTTTTTGTACAGCGACGGGTCAACCGTTTTGTCAAATAAACTCGATTTGGCCATCGATCAGACTCCAGTGCCGATTAGCTCAATCACATTGCCAGAATCGAAACGATATTCGATTGAAATGTGGATGTATGTTTATCAATTTCCCGGTGTATCGACTTACATTATTTCGCGAGAAGCAGTCGCACCCGGTTTACAAAATCTTGGCATCAAACTTGACGGTTCAGCTCCCAAGTTGAGTGTCGATTATACGTCGGGTGGTGCTTCAAAGAGTGTAGTAATTACGGACAATGTGCCCCTACAGACATGGGTTCACTTGGTTGTGAGTGTCGACAATGATTTTGTAGATGTTTATATGAATGGCAAGCTCGTCAAGTCATTTAAAGACAGTATTGATGTTCCAAGTACAACCAGCCCGATAAAATACGGAAAGTTGAGTTGTTATTTAGCGAAATTAGTAAGATCCACGAATGCGACAGATCCTCAAACTGCCTGGAACTTGTACTCGGCTGGTAATGGCGAGAACCCACTTGCCAAATATTTAGCCAGCTTCGGACTTTCCGTGACTCTCCAGAAGAACAACCAGGACTATAGCAAGGTTACACTCTTTTAAGGAAACCTACGGTTTCCTTATGATCCTTCCCTTTTTGCTTTGATTCTTCCCTTTTAAGGAAACCTACGGTTTCCTTATGATCCTTCCCTTTTTGCTTTGATTCTTCCCTTTTAAGGAAA